>OLES01000108.1_pt1 | contig 28131 bp, 26 predicted proteins | sample 1602811 | NCBI WGS metagenome assembly OLES01 (sample SAMN02675049, study PRJEB24791) | human gut metagenome, SKBSTL061 | isolation source: stool | host: Homo sapiens | place: USA | reverse complement strand
CGAGTTGGTATGTTCGATGCAGGAATACATAACGCCGATACAGACCAACGCCAACCTCATCGCGCGGCTCGACTGCTTGCTGTCGTTCGCCAAGGCCGCCGAGGAACACCACTACGTGCGGCCCGTGATAGACCTGAGCGAGGCACTGGACATACACCAGGGGCGGCACGCCGTCATCGAGACACAACTGCCGCCGGGCGAGCGCTACGTGCCGAACGACATCATGCTCGACACCGGGAAACAGCAGATCATCATCATCACAGGCCCCAACATGGCAGGAAAGTCGGCCCTGCTGCGCCAGACCGCGCTCATAGCACTGATGGCACAGATGGGCTGTTTCGTGCCGGCAGAGAGCGCGAGGATTGGCTTGGTGGACAAGATTTTCACACGAGTGGGGGCATCGGACAACATCTCGCTCGGAGAATCGACATTCATGGTGGAGATGACGGAGGCGTCGAACATACTCAACAACGTCACGCCACGCTCGCTCGTGCTGTTCGACGAGCTCGGGCGCGGCACATCGACATACGACGGCATAAGCATCGCATGGGCCATCGTGGAGTATCTCCACGAAAACAAGAAGGCGCAGGCGCGCACGCTGTTCGCCACGCACTACCACGAACTGAACGAGATGGAGAAGAACTTCCCACGCATAAAGAACTACAACGTGTCGGTGAAGGAGGTTGACAACAAGGTCATCTTCCTGCGGAAACTGCAGCGCGGGGGCTCTGAACACTCGTTCGGCATCCATGTGGCGCAGATTGCGGGAATGCCGAGGAGCATCGTGAAGCGCGCAAACACGATACTGAAGCAACTGGAGAACGACAACAGCGGGGTGGGGACTGTAGGGAAACCAACGGCAGAGCAACTCAACCGCAGCCGCGACGGGCTGCAACTGTCGTTCTTCCAGCTCGACGACCCGGTGCTGTCGCAGGTGCGCGACGAGATTCTCAACATCGACGTGAACAACCTTACGCCGCTTGAGGCTCTCAACAAACTAAACGAGATAAAGAAAATAGTAAAGGGCAAGTGAGTCTGCGTCACCTGCCCTTTTATTATCTCACTTGCCTGAAACCTTGAAACTGCGCCAGATGCAGGCAAGGCCTATTATAACGAAAGGTATGCTCAGCTGCTGGCCGATGTTCAGTGCCATCGTGGCCTCCTTCGCCACCTGTATGTCCTTTGTGTACTCTATGAAGAAGCGGAACGTGAAAATCAGCGTCAGGCACAGCCCGAAGAAGAAGCCCGTGCCGACGCGCCCTGGGTGCTTGCGGTAGAGATACCAGCCGACGGGGAAGAACAGCGCGTATGCGATGGCCTCGTAGAGCTGCCCCGGGTGACGCGGAAGCATGTCCACGCGCTCGAAGACAAACGCCCACGGCACATCCGTCACCTTGCCTATTATCTCCGAGTTGACGAGGTTCCCGAGGCGTATGAAACATGCCGCCACCGGCGTGGCGATGGCGATGTTGTCGAGGATGCGCCATATCCCCAGCCCATCCTTGCGCACGCGCAGCCAGTAAACCAGCAGCATTATTATCAGACCGATGGTGCCGCCGTGGCTTGCCAGACCCTCATATCCCGTGTACTTCCAGCCTCCGCCGGCCATGAAGTGTATCGGCAGGAACATCTCCACGACGTGCTGCGGCGAGCTGAGGAAATATTCCCTGTCGTAGAAAAGGCAATGGCCGAGGCGCGCCCCGGCGAGTATTCCCACGAAGCAATACAGGAACAGCGGATCAAGCAGTCCGTCCTTTATCTTCTGGTCACGGTACAGTTTCCTGACGATGAAATACGCCAGCACCAGCCCTGCTATCCAGCACAAGGCATACCAGCGCACGGCAACGTTCCCGACACGGAAAATCTCGGCATCGGGATTCCACATTATGTAGCACAGCAAATCGTTCATAAGGCTCTACACATTAAACCTGAAGTGCATTATGTCGCCGTCCTGCACCACATATTCCTTTCCTTCTATTCCCATCTTCCCGGCCTCGCGCACCGCCGCCTCCGAGCCGTACTTGATATAGTCGTCATACTTTATCACCTCGGCGCGGATGAAACCCTTCTCGAAGTCGGTGTGTATCACTCCGGCGCACTGCGGCGCCTTCCACCCCTTGTGGTATGTCCACGCCTTGACCTCCATCTCGCCGGCGGTGATGAATGTCTCGAGATTCAGCAGGGCATACGCCTTCTTGATGAGGCGGTTCACGCCACTCTCCTCCAGTCCAAGCTCCTCGAGGAACATCTGCTTGTCCTCGTATGTGTCCAGCGACGCGATGTCCTCCTCGGTCTTTGCCGCAATCACCATCGCCTCGGCGCCTTCCTGCCGCGCGACCTCCTCGATCGCACGGCTGTATTCGTTGCCGTCCCTCGCCGATGCCTCGTCAACGTTGCACACATACAGCACCGGTTTCGCCGTCAGGAGGAACAGGTCGTGCGCCGCCCGCTGCTCGTCCTTGCTGTCGAAAGTCACCGTGCGGGCGTTCCTGCCCTGGTCCAGAGCCTCCTTGTATGCCGTCAGCACGTTGAGCAGCACCTTGGCATCCTTGTTGCCTGCGGTTGCCGTCTTCTGCGTCTTGGTCAGTTGATTCTCGATAGTCTCGAGGTCCTTCAACTGCAGTTCGGTGTCGATGATCTCCTTGTCCTCCACCGGGTTAACCGCCGCGCCACCCTCCCTGACGATGTTGTCGTCGTCGAAACAGCGCAGCACATGTATTATGGCATCGGTCTCGCGGATGTTGCCGAGGAACTTGTTTCCCAGTCCCTCCCCTTTCGACGCACCCTTCACGAGCCCCGCGATGTCGACAATCTCGCACGTCGCAGGAACAATTCGGCCCGGATGGACAATCTCAGCGAGCCTCGTGAGTCTCTCGTCAGGCACGGTTATCACGCCCACGTTCGGCTCTATTGTGCAGAATGGAAAATTCGCCGCCTGTGCCTTGGCACTCGACAGACAGTTAAAAAGCGTTGACTTGCCCACGTTGGGCAGTCCCACGATACCACATTTCAATGCCATCTTGTTATATACCTTTTTTTATCTATTTCGAATAATTATTTACCAATCCTACTATTTTCTTTTTCAACTCTTCCCAATCAAATGGAACAAGCATTTTTGGCATAATCTGAGTTTCAGCATCAGCAAAGTAAGTTAAACTCATTAACGCTCTGAAAACGGAATGTTCTGGATATTTTTCCTTATAAAACCTTATTATCTCTTCAATACTATAATGCTCCAATAAGAAAAACATATCAATGAAATCCTTCCTTGAACCTCGTCCCTCTATTGCATTAACTTTCATTGCAGCAATATCCTTTGGTGAAGCCAACCTCAAACCTCCCTCTTCCACAATTCCATCAATCCAATTATATCTATAGTTTACAAAGTCAACTTTTACACCACATATTTCGTATATCTTAATATTTTCGGAATTAGTGAACAAAGTATGACTCCCAACCTTTTTCAAAGTATTATCAATTTCCTCTGTACCCACATTTAATTTGCCAAAGAAATCCAAATCAACAGATTGCCTATGACCATACTGCATAGCTAATGCCGTTCCACCAACAAGTCTCATTTCAGAGAAAATTTGGATTTTCATCAACTCTCTCAAGAGTTCCAAAGTGTCGGGAACGACTGCCTCGTATGATAACATCTGTATTCCTCCTCCTTAGTGTTTGATTTAGCACAAATGAAAGCAAGACAAACAGGGTCAAGTGTTCTCATCTGCTTACATTCTTCCACAATTTTATCAAGACCATAATATGAGTGTATTATTCTCCAATCCTCAAGAGTTCCATATTCCAGCACACGCTGTATGATATGCCGTGGATACCTGTCCATGTCAGCCTTTTCGATATCTATGTCCCAAAAAAGCATTTTTGACAATTTGGAAATACACTCTTCGCTGCTCATCATTAAAATCTTTTCGGTTGCAAAGTTACTACAAATTAGGCGCATGGCAAAGAAATCATATCTTTTTTCTTGCGACGGCAAGCCCCGCAACAGCTCGGCGACACCAACCGCCGTCGGCGCCGCCTTCTGAATCAAAAGAGAAATCTAACCTAACCTTAATCCTATATAAGTCATCATTCAGCGTGTTGGTTTTTATGCTGTTTCTTCATCTGCGTATTCCGGGAATTAGGTCAACCATTTTCCTGTTACTGATGCAAAGATAACGTTTCCGGGGCATGGTTGCAATAGGAAAAGTCCTAAACATTCGGGGGAATTTCCCTATTTTGTACCTAAGTGCCTGCAAAACCCCAAATGCGGTCATCACAACAACGGTTTTTCCATTTTTCCCAACACCCACATCTCCCCCGGCAACGGCATCACAATTTCCATATCGCCCCAAGCATTGCCGCGCCACCGAAATGCAGGGAGGAGAGCAGGGGTATCTTGTCGAAGGTGACACCACCCAAGGCTACCACCTTCCCGTCTATCACGCCTCTGTCAGCCGCATCGCGCAGTCGCGCGTAGGAAAATGCTGACCGATAACCACTTTTTGAAATGCTGTCGAAAATGGGACTGAGGAAGACATAATCCATGTCTGCCTTGCGCTCCCTTGCCTCGTCAAGCGAATGGCACGAGCAACTGACACTGCCGCAGAAGCCGCCGGGAACGGATGGGTTGCGGCGGTTGAGATGTATGCCGTGCAGGCCATAGCGGCTGCACAGGGAGAAATGCTCGTGCGTGACGATGCGCGAGTGATATGACGGAGGGATGCTGTCCAGCAGGCGGCTGCACGCCCCGTATGGCGCGCCCGGCTTGCGGAGATGCACCAAATCGAAACCATCGTCCAGCAAGCGGCATATCTCAAAAGCCTCCCCCGGCACGAGACCGGGAGAGGTTATCGCGATGAGTCTCATCACTTGCTGCCACGGCTGATGATAAGGTCAGCCACTTTCTTGCCAGACATGAGCATGCCGCCGAAAATTGGTCCCATGCGCGGAGTGCCGGAAACGGCGGAAGACGCCATGCCACAGACATACAGTCCGGGGTAAATCTCCTTTGTTCCCTCTACCACAAGGCGCTCGCCCTCGGCAACGTCCAGCGAACGCTCGCCCATCACCTCGCCATTTGGAGTGTTGAGCTTTATGCCGTTCTTACGCGCGACAACCTTGCAAATCTCGCTGTCGTGACCCGTCCCGTCTATCACGTACTTCGCCATGATGTTGATGGGGTCAACGTGCATGCCCTCGCGCAGCACTGGTGTCCAGTTGACGACGACACCGCTGACAACATTGTTCTTGAAGACCACGTCCTCCACCGAGTAGCAGTTGAAAATCGCGGCGCCGGCGTGCACTGCCTTGTAGAGCAGCGCGGATGTGCTCTCAACAGAGTCAATGGTGTATAGCCCGTCCTCGAACTTCTCCACGTTGATGTCGAAATCGCGCACAATATCCAGCGACTCTTCCTGGACGACAATCTGGTTGAACATCATTGCTCCTCCCCACATTCCGCCGCCGGGCGACAGTTTGCGGTCGAACTGCGCCACCCTCATACCGGCCTTGGCCAGGTAGTAGGCTGCCACGATGCCAGACGGCCCGCCGCCGACAATGGCAACATCGATGTCCAAGTTGCGTTGCAGTTTCTCGAAATAGGTACTCACGATACCCCTTGATACTTGTGTCTCAATCATTTTACTTTTATTTTATTGATTAGCAGTATGTTAATTTATTGTCAGAAGCGGTCAACGGTCACATTCCCCGATTGACTGGCTGATGCGCATGGCGCAGAAATTTGGCCCGCACATCGTGCAGTATTTCCCTCCAACCTCGTTTGATGACTTGTAGTATTCCAGTGCCCTCTCCGGGTCGAGCGCAAGGTTGAACTGGTCTTTCCAACGGAACTCATAACGAGCCTTCGACAGCGCGTTGTCCCTCACCGCAGCGCCGGGATGTCCCTTGGCAAGATCGGCGGCATGGGCGGCAATCTTGTATGTCACCACACCCGTGCGCACATCGTCCTTGTCGGGCAATGCAAGATGTTCCTTCGGCGTCACATAGCACAGCATCGCCGTGCCATACCACCCTATTGTGGCGGCGCCGATGGCACTGGTGATGTGGTCGTAGCCCGGCGCGATGTCGGTGACGAGCGGCCCGAGCGTGTAGAACGGCGCGCCGTGGCACTTCTCCGTCTGGCGGTCCATGTTCTCGCGTATCTTGCTCATCGGCACATGTCCCGGTCCCTCGATGAACACCTGCACGTCCTTTGCCCACGCGCGCTCCACCAGCTCGCCCATAGTGTCGAGCTCGGCAAACTGCGCCGCGTCGTTGGCGTCATAAGTGCTGCCGGGCCGCAGGCCGTCGCCAAGCGATATGGCAGTGTCATATTTTGCACATATGTCGCATATATCGTCGAAATGGCTGTACAGGAAACTCTCCTCGTTGTGTATCTGGCACCACTTTGAAATGATGCTCCCGCCACGGCTTACGATGCCAGTGAGACGCGGCCCCGCCAGCCGGATGTTCTTAAGCCGTATGCCGCAGTGTATCGTGAAGTAGTCAACCCCCTGCTCGCACTGCTCTATCAGTGTGTCGCGGAACACCTCCCACGAGAGATCCTCCGCCTTGCCGTTGACCTTCTCGAACGCCTGGTACATTGGGACAGTACCTACCGGCACCGGACAGTTGCGCAGTATCCACTCGCGTGTCTCGTGGATATTGTCGCCCGTTGACAGATCCATCAGCGTGTCGCCGCCCCACTTGCAGCTCCACACGGCCTTCTCCACCTCCTCGCTGATGCCCGACGACATCGACGAGTTGCCGATGTTGGTGTTTATCTTCACGAGGAAATTCGTGCCGATTACCATTGGCTCCGACTCAGGATGGTTCACGTTGGCGGGTATCACGGCACGTCCGGCGGCCACCTCCCGGCGCACAAACTCTGGGGTGATGTGCGTCTCGATGCCCAGTTCCCTGCAGTTCATGTTCTCGCGGATGGCAACATATTCCATCTCGTGGGTGACAACACCCTTCTTCGCGAAATACATCTGCGTGCCTTTCCTGCCCTCCATCCACGGCTGCCGCAGTTTCGGCAGCCCTCTCTTCAGGTCGATTTCCACCGATGGGTCGCTGTACGCCCCGCTGGTGTCATAAACATATACCGGAGCGTTCACGGTCGTTTCCCTCTTTCCGTCATTTATCCTCACAGTTGGCGTCAGCGTTATTTTCCGCATCCCCACCCGCAGTTCAGGGTGTATGGTGCCTCTCATGTAAACTTTCTCCGATGAAGGATAGGTGATTCTGATGTTTTCGTTCATTATTATATATGTTTGTCATTTTGAAATTTCAATGAATTTACGCATCTCGTCCACAGGATTTCCCGCGTTCAGTATTGCGCCGCTCACGGCGATCGCGTCCACGCCGGCGGCAAGCAGTTGCGGCACGTCCTCTCTCAGTATCCCGCCTATGGCAACAAGCGGCAACCGTATGTCCTCGCGCTTCATCGCCCCGGCGATACTGCGGTAGCCCTCTATTCCTAACGTCGGAGCGAGTTTCTCCTTTGTCCTCGTGAAACGGAACGGCCCGCAGCCTATATAGTCGGCGCCGGCCTTGTGCAGCCGCCTTATATCTTCGATGGTGTTGGCCGTACCGCCTATTATAAAGTCATTCCCAAGCAACCGCCGCGCCTCGTCAACGGGCATGTCGCCGCGCCCAAGATGCACCCCGTCTGCCCTCAGCGAGGCGGCCGCCTCGACCCTGTCGTCTATTATGAAACGCGCGCCATACTGGCTGCACAGTTTCCTCACGCGCCGAGCCACAGTCATGAATAAATCATCGTCAGCGTCCTTCATGCGCAGCTGTATCCAGCGGCAGCCGCCCTCCAACGCCATCACCGCACCATCATAGTAACCAGTGCCGCCATTGGCATGGGTGATGAATTGTATTTTGTTCATATCTTGATAAGTCTCATGGGATTGAAAAAATGGTTGACAGGCCCGTTTCCTTCGCCTACATACACGTTGCTGCCGGCAACCAGCGCTCTGGTAACATACCGCTTGGACTTCTCCACAGCCCGACGGATATCCAGTCCGCGCGCCATATACGCTGTTATTGCCGAAGACAGTGTGCAACCCGTACCGTGAGTGTTTTTCGTCATCACGCTTTCCGAACGCAGCACAACCGGCCTCACGCCCGCAGAGTAAAGCCTGTCGATTTTCTCCGGCCCGTCCTCATGCCCACCCTTTATCAGCACCGCGCCGCAGCCATATTGCAAAATCTTTTCAGCCGCAGCGTCAAAGTCGGCTGGATTGCAAATGCTCATTCCGGCGAGCACCTCAGCCTCGGGTATGTTCGGCGTGAGCAACGTCGCTGAGGGGATGAGCCGTTTGCGGAACGTTTCCAACGCGTTGTCCCTCATCAGCCTGTCACCGGAAGTGGAAACCATCACCGGGTCGACAATCACAATGCCGGCGCGGAAAGCGTCAAGGGCATCGGCGACAGCATCAATCACAGCGCAGTCGCTCACCATGCCCACCTTCACCGCCTTGGGGCGAATGTCGCTCATCACGTCACATATCTGCCCATACACAATGTCTGGCCTTATATCCTGGATGGCTGTCACACCACAAGTGTTCTGCACCGTGACAGACGTTATCGCAGCAGCAGCATAGCATCCCAGTGCCGACATTGTCTTTATGTCTGCCTCAATGCCTGCGCCGCCGCTACAGTCAGAACCCGCTATCGTCAAAGTTGGAATATAAAACATGTCACTCTTTTATCAAATTGCATCAAAAGAGGCGCGTGTCTTTACGGTTGATAGTCGCGATCACATTCGCAAATCCCTACGGCAGCATTATCTGCATCAGGTTAAACGGGTATAATCTCAGCCAGAACCAACAGGTTCAGCACCCCTCTTTCTGTAGTAATGAAAGGTTATCTGCTGCAAAGATAGACATTATTATCAATATAAGCCATACGGAACGTTTAATTATGATTATATCAGGGTTAATTTTTATTAACCCAAATATACTCAAAACAAATATTACATGAAGCAGAATACTTACGTTAACAAAAGTGTTCATAAACCTGTTGAAAACCATGTTGAAAAATAACAGTTTATCAACAACTGGCACACCGGCAGGCAGACAATGTTGAAAATATCAATCTTATTATTGGCTTTTAATAAAATTTTCCACATAAAGTATGCTTAATAACATATAAACTTATTATATTTGCAGGCAGTATCACTAATTGTTGATAAACCACTTAAACGACTAATATATAAATGGTAATGCCATTGATAACGTGTTGAAAAATGCAGATATGGTGTGGATAGCGTGAAATGAAGGAAAAAGGCGAAAAGTTTTCAACGGTTTCAACACCACATCATACTCATATTCTATTTTTTTATTCTAAGAAAGAAAAACAGATAAAATAATAATACTATGTTGAAAAGCGAATGGGAGGAAAAAGGGTTCGTTGACGAGCCGATAGCAGAGGGAACTGACCTGAAGGCGGAGATAAGGCGGATGTGCAGGGAGAAGGACGCCATAATCCTTGCGCACTATTACACCGTGGGCGAGATACAGGAGATTGCCGACTTCATAGGCGACTCGCTCGCACTGGCGCAGAAGGCGGCAAAGACCGACGCCAGGACAATCGTTATGTGCGGGGTGCATTTCATGGCGGAGACGTGCAAGATACTGTGTCCGGAGAAAACGGTGCTTTGCCCCGACCTTAACGCAGGATGCTCGCTCGCCGACTCGTGCAACGCTGACGACCTGAGGAAATACAAGGAGGAGCACCCGGGTTACAAGGTGGTGAGTTATGTCAACACAACAGCGGCGGTGAAGGCGCTGACCGACATCGTGGTGACGAGCGGCAACGCGAAGAAGATAATAGACAGCATGCCAAAGGACGAGAAGATAATATTCGGGCCCGACTATAACCTAGGCTCATACATCAATTCCATCACCGGGAGGGACATGCTGCTGTGGAACGGCGGCTGCCACGTCCACGAGCGTTTCTCCGTGGAAGGGATAGTGAAACTGAAGAAAGAGCACCCCGAAGCATTGGTGCTGGCGCATCCCGAGTGCAAGGGACCGGTGCTTGCACTCGCCGACGTGGTGGGGTCCACCGCCGTGATACTGAAGCACTGCATGGAGAGCGACAGGGATGAGTTCATCATAGCGACCGAGTCGGGGATACTGCACGAGATAGAGAGGAACTGCAAGGGAAAGAAGTTCTATCCCGTTCCGCCGGAGGTGAGCGAGGCAACCATCGGCTGCTCGTGCAACGAGTGCAACTACATGAAGCTCAACACGCTCGAAAAGATATACAATGCCCTGAAACACGGGTGGCCCGAGGTTGACGTGCCGGAGGACATACGCCGCGAGGCAGTGAAGCCGATAGAGAGGATGCTCGCGCTGAGCTGACACGGGATGACGGCTGCCATAGTGCAAGTTGGGTGCAGGTGGATTTCGATTCCGTGCCGGGTGGCGGAGCAGAAGATAAGGAAGTATCTGGTGGACAACAACTTCGTGGAAACGGTCATCGCCCTGCCTCCCAACTTGTTCTACGGCACGAGCATCGCCATGAACATCCTCGTGCTGTCAAAGCACAAGATGAGCACAACGACACAGTTCATAAATGCCAGCGGAGAAGATTTTTTCAGGAAAGAGATCAACAACAACGTTCTGCTGCCCGGGCACATCGACCGCATCGTGGGAATTTTCGAGTGCAAGGAAGAGGTGCGGTATGTTGCCACGTCGGTTGACAACGGCACGATAGCCGAAAACGACTATAACCTATCCGTCGGCACTTATGTTGAGGCGGAGAACACGCGCGAGGTGATAGACATCGTGAAACTGAATGAGGAAGTGGCGCAGACGGTGAAGCGCATAGACGCGCTGCGCGCAGACATAGATGAAATAATAAAGTAGATAGAGGCATGAGAGATTTGATGAAATTTGAGAACAAACAAGTTCGTTCCCATTGGGACGCTGATCAAGAGAAATGGTATTTCTCCGTTGTGGATGTTATTGCAGTGCTGACGGACAGTGTGGATCCTACGGCGTATTGGAGAAAACTCAAACAACGTCTGAAAGCGGAAGGCAACCAAACCGTGAAAAATTGTCACGGTTTGAAAATGCGTGCTGCCGATGGCAAGATGCGTATGACCGATGTTGCTGACACTGAGCAGCTTCTTCGCTTGATTCAATCTGTGCCAAGCCCTAAGGCAGAGCCTTTCAAACAATGGCTTGCAAAGGTGGGAAGCCAGCGCCTTGACCAGATACAAGACCCCGAACTGAGCATACAGCAAGCATTGCAAGACTATCGCCGCTTGGGCTACTCGGACGATTGGATCAACCAACGCCTAAAAAGCATCGAGATTCGTAAGGAGTTGACCGATGAATGGCAACGGACCGGCATCACCGACAATAAGGACTTCGCAATCCTAACCAATGTCTTAACCAAGACATGGTCAGGAAAGACGGTGAAAGAATACAAGGAACACAAGGGATTGAAGAAGCAAAACCTGCGTGACAACATGACCAGCACCGAGTTGATTCTCAACATGCTGGCAGAAGCCTCTACCAAAGACATCTCACAAGCCAACAATCCAAAGACTTTCAACCAGAGCAAGACTATCGCAAAGCAAGGTGGAAATGTGGCGAAAGTGGCACGAGAGGAATTGGAACGGCAAACAGGGAAAAGTGTGATAAGCAGCGACAATGCCGCCACGTTGCGCAGATTAACCCAAAACACACAGCACGATGAAGAATAAAGAACCAATGCCCTTTATAGAACAACTGCTCAATGGGGAAAACGTGGAGTGGAAAAAAATCGGGGAAATGTGCGAGATATACAATGGGCTTAATGGTAAAAATAAAAATCATTTTGAAAATGGTAATGCTCTATATATTCCTTATAAAAATATTTTTAACAATATAGAAATAAATCTCAATCAATTAGGACGCGTTACAATTAGCGATAATGAAAAACAAAATATCGTTAAGTATGGAGATGTTTTATTTACAGGTTCTTCTGAAACTCCCGATGAGGTAGTTATGTCATGTGCCGTTACAGCACATCTTTAAGAGCCTCTATACCTAAATAGTTTTTCTTTTGGTATTCATTTTAATAATGATATACAAATAATTCCAGAATTTGCTAAATATCTTTTTCGCAGTGATTTATTGCGTAAACAAATTAAGCAAACAGCAAGTGGTGTTACGCGTTTTAATATTTAAAAAAATTTAAGCAGCTCCTCATTCCACTTCCCCCTCTTTCCGTTCAACGTCGGATAGTGGAGATACTTGACAAGTTCACGACGCTGGAAGCGGAGCTGGAAGCAGTGGATTTGCTCAAATCGCAGGAGATAGACCTTGACTATACTCGCTGAAGCGCGGATACGCCAGCGGGAACGGCACAGACCTCAACGAGATACTGCCAAGGATGAGCCCGCTGAATCCTAAATACATGACGAAGAAACAAAACGTATTCAGGAGGATTGTCGCCTTCATAGAGAAATTCAAGAGTATAGGTGGCGAAATATAGTTTTTTTCCTTCGATTTATTTCCTTTTTTATAAAATATATGTAACTTTGTATTCCAAAGAGAAAGGGTATGGCAAGGGACGATTTGTGGCGTGAGGAATACTGGCTTTTGCTCATGCAGCTCTATCTGAGGAAGCCCGTGGGGGTGAAGGCGACATACAGCAGGCCAATGGTTGACCTGAGCATGGAACTTCACATCCCGCCGCAGGTGCTGCGCGAGAAGATGTTCAGGCTGCGCAGCACGGACACGCCGAGTATGGAGAGGCTGTGGGAGAAGTACGGACACAGTCCGCGTAAACTTGCCAACGAGGTGAGGAAGCTCCGCCAGATGGCCGGGTTCAGCAATGCCGGCGAGTTCTATGCCGGCGTGGAGGTGAGCGAGAGTTTCGAGAGATATTTCCGCCCGATAGACGGCAGGCCGGAACTGAAGCCGCTGATGCTCGTTATGATACTCGACCTTTACTTCCGGCTGACCCCGATAACAATGGTAGAGAAAACACCGGAGATACAGCATCTTGCGAAGGTGATGAAAGTAAAGCCCGGCACTGTGGTCGAGGTGATGGAGATATTCCAGATTTACGACCCCTACCTTGACCGTGGGGAAATAATCTTCAGCGCGCTGCTCGCTCCGTGCCGGGAGGTGTGGCAGCGGTACGGCAGTGACAGGTTCGAGGAACTGTCGGCATTGTCGGCACAGTTGGTTGAATATTTCAAGTGAATATGGCACAAAGGTTGATACAGACACAAGAGCAGAAGTTGGCGCAGCAACAGAAACTCACGCAGCAGCAGATGCTGCAGGTGAGGTTGCTCGAGATGCCCATTGCCGAGCTCGAGCAGAGCGTGCAGGCCGAGATAGATGACAACCCGGCGCTCGAGACTGCCGCGCCGGAGGATGAAGAATATACCGGCGGGCCTGCGGATGATGGCACGGGGGATGAGGAGGCCGACTTCGAGAGCCGCAGGGAAAAGGAGGACCGCGAGGATGAACTGGACAACGTGTTGCAGAACATGGTGGGCGACGACGAGATGCCGGAGCCTACGGGCGCGTTGCCCCGGAACTATTCAGCTGCAGACTATGAGGAGATCACATACGGCGACCGCAAGTCATTCTACGACCGGCTCAACGAGCAGATGGGGGAACTGGACCTTAGCGAACGCCAGCGCTGGATAATGGAGTACATCATCGGTTCGCTGGACAACGACGGGCTGCTGCGCAAGAAAACCGACAACATTGTCGACGAACTTGCCATATACCATAATATACATACCTCGGAAAAAGAGGTGAACGGGATATTGGCGGAAATAAAGGAGTTCGACCCTCCCGGGATAGGCGCGCGGACGCTGAGGGAATGCCTGCTGATGCAGATTGAGCGCAAGCAGGCAACACCAACGCGGCTGATTCTGCACGACATAATAGCGAACCACTATGACGACTTCATGAGCAAGCGGTGGGACAAGATAATGCAGGCCATGAGCATAGGCGAGGACATGATGGCACGGCTGCACGAGGAGGTGCGGCGGCTCAACCCCAAGCCGGGCGCGTCGTTGGGCGAGGCGGAGGGACGGAACATGCAGCAGATAACGCCCGACTTCATAATTGACACCGAAGACGACGGCAGCGTGACGTTCTCGATAACAAAGGGGCGCGTGCCGGAACTGTATGTCAGCGAGTCGTTCACAGACCTCGTGAGGACATACCAGAAAGACAAGGGCAAACTCGGCAAGAGCGAGAAGGAGGCACTGATATACGCCAAGGAGAAGATAGACCGCGCGAAAGGCTTCATCGAGGCGGTGAGGCAACGCCGCCGCACGCTGTACGTGACAATGCGCGCAATAATAGAAATACAGAGGAAATATTTCGTCGATGGCGACGAGGGAGACCTCAACCCAATGATATTGAAGGACGTGGCGGAGCGCACCGGGCTCGACATAAGCACCGTGTCGAGGGTGAGCAACCAGAAATACGCGCAGACAAGATGGGGGACGTTCCCTCTGAGGCATTTCTTCAGCGACAGCATAAAGACCGACAGCGGCGAGGAACTGTCAACGAGGAAACTGAAGGCAGTGCTGCGCGGGATAATAGAGAGCGAGGACAGGCAGAAGCCTATGGGCGACGATGCGCTGAGCAAGGAGATGAAACGCCGTGGATTTCCCATAGCGAGGCGCACCGTGTCTAAATACAGAGAACAGATGGGGATACCCGTCGCGAGACTTAGAAAATGATAACGGAGAAGAAACTCATACTCGCCGCGAGGGTGATAAGCTCGATTGTGTCACCCTTGCATCTGCCAATGCTCGGCATGATAGTGCTGTTCATGTTCACATACCTCAGTATGTTGGACACCTGGATAAAACTGCAAGTGCTGCTGATTGTGTATGTGTTCACGGTGATGCTGCCCACCCGCCTCATACGTTACTACCGCAACTATCACGGATGGACGCTGATACAGACAGGCACCAAGGAACGCCGCATGATGCAATATGTGATAGGCATAGTGTGCTACTTTGCCTGTTATTACATAATAAACCTGATGCACATGCCGCATTTCATCGGTACGATAATCATGGCGGCGCTCGTGCTGCAGGTGGCATGCGCGCTCGTCAACATGCGGTGGAAGGTGTCGGCGCACTCGGCGGCCATCGGCGGAGTGATAGGTGCGGTGACGGCATTCTCGTTCCTGTTCTCGTTCGACCCGACGTGGTGGCTGTTCGTGCTGTTCTTCATGTCGGGACTGGTTGGCACGAGCCGCGTTATACTCCGCCAGCACACCCTGAGTGAGGTCACTATAGGCTTCGTCATGGGCATAGTCCTGGCGTTCATCTCAGTGGTGTTTTACAGGAACATAGTGTGAAATGTTTTTTCTAACCATATAAAAAAAGTCATAAATGAAACCATTGGTAAGCATAATAATGGGCAGCACGAGTGATATGCCCGTTATGGAGAAAGCAATGAAATTCCTCGACGAGATGGAAATCCCGTTCGAGGTGAACGCACTGTCGGCACACCGCACGCCGAAAGCCGTGGAGGAGTTTGCCGCAAACGCCGCAGCACGCGGTGTGAAAGTGGTGATAGCCGGAGCCGGGATGGCCGCCGCCCTGCCGGGTGTGATAGCGGCGCAGACCACGTTGCCGGTGATAGGCGTACCCATCAAGGGCTCGGCGCTGGATGGTGTCGACGCGTTGTACAGCATACTGCAGATGCCACCGGGAATCCCGGTTGCCACCGTTGCGATAAACGGCGCGATGAACGCAGCAATACTCGCAATGCAGATAATCGCCCTCGGCGACGGCGACATCGCCAAGCGGTTTGCCGGATACAAAGCCGGGTTAGGAAAGAAAATCGAGAAAGCAAACAAGGATTTGGAGGAGATAAGATTTGACTACAAGGTCTGACATGTGCCTGAAACGTAGAGTGACATCGGCGACGAGGGTCGGCAACATCGCCATAGGCGGCGACAACCCAATACGCATCCAGTCGATGGCGACGACCGACACCAACGACACCGAGGCATCCGTGGCGCAGGCGAAGCGCATCATCGATGCCGGCGGCGAGCTGGTGCGCTTCACCACGCAGGGAGTGCGCGAGGCGGAGAACATGAGGAACATAAGCGCCGCGCTGAAGGCTGACGGATACCATGCGCCGCTCGTTGCCGATGTCCACTTCACCGCGCACACCGCAGACGTGGCGGCGAGGTATTGCGAGAAGGTGAGAATCAACCCCGGGAACTACGTTGACCCCGGACGCACGTTCAAGCACATCGAGTACAGCGATGAGGAATATGCCGGCGAACTGAGGAAAATCGAGCGAAAGCTCGTACCGTTCCTTAACATCTGCAAGGAACATCACACCGCCGTGCGCATCGGGGTGAACCACGGCTCGCTCTCAGACCGCATCATGTCACGCTACGGCGACACGCCGGAGGGGATCGTGGAGAGTTGCATGGAGTTCCTCAGGATATGCCGACGCGAGGATTTCAACGACATCGTCATATCTATAAAGGCATCCAACACCGTTGTCATGGTGACGACGGTGCGGCTGCTCGTTGCGACGATGGACCGCGAGGACATGCACTATCCGCTGCACCTCGGCGTCACGGAGGCCGGAGAGGGCGAGGACGGGCGCATAAAGAGCGCGGTCGGCATCGGAGCATTGCTCACCGAGGGCATCGGAGACACAATACGCGTGTCGCTGTCGGAAGAGCCGGAAGCGGAAATACCAGTGGCACGCCGCCTCGTGGAACTCATCCCGGAATGTGCCAGGCTGCGGCGCGACGCAGTGATAGAAGACGGCACGCTGTGCCTTGACATCAATGCCCCGGCGTGGGAGGACCTGCAGCTGAAGGCGGCGATGGCCGCAGGCGCGCCACTCATCGACAAGCGCGCCACCGACCTGCGAATAACATGCAACGCCGGCAATGGCCAGGCTTTCCATCCTTCTGAAGGACAGATAACTGCATTGCAGGACTCAATCCTTCAGGCCGCGCGCGTCAAGTTCACCAAGACGGAGTATATCTCGTGTCCGGGCTGCGGCCGCACGCTCTACGACCTGCGCTCCACCATAGCGCGGATAAAGGAGGCCACGAAAGGCATGGTGGGACTGAAAATAGGCATAATGGGCTGCATCGTCAACGGACCGGGCGAGATGGCGGATGCCGACTATGGGTATGTCGGGGCCGGGCGCGGCAAGATCAGCCTCTACAAAGGCAAGGAGTGCGTCGTGAAGAACATCCCGGAGGAAGAGGCCGTCGACCGGCTGCTGGAACTCATCGCCGCCGACAAACATGACGGGCGGTGACTGCCAAGGACATTGCATCGCACGCATGACGGAAGTGAAACGATGCCACGATGAGGGGTTTGCACACACTTGACACCACGACGGCGCCACCGCCGCGCTTCACATACCCGTTCTGCTACGAGCCGCACCGGCTGTGCAGGGAGGCAGCCGCCGTAGTGCATCACTACATACGGACAAACGAAGCGCTGCGGAGGGATGCCGACAACGGCAAGATGTTCGGCGTACTGGTGGTGCAACTGCCGCCGGAGGATGGCGGCGGGAGGTCTGCCGTGGCATTCCTCGCCGCATACAGCGGGCTGCTTGCCGGGCGTAACGACTGGGAGTGGTTCGTGCCGCCGGTGTTCGATGCACAGCGGCAGGATGGTGTGTTCAAGATGCGCGAGGCGGAAATCTCGGCAATCAGCAGGGAGATTGATGCCATCGATTCCGACAGTGATACAGTGTGTCTGCGCCGCGAGCTCGCCATGCGCCGCGAAGAAGGACGGCTGGCGGTGGGGAGATACAAGTCTGTCATGCAGCAGTCGAAGCAAATCCGGGACATGCGCCGCTTGCAACGCAACATCGAACCGGAAGTTGCGGCAGAACTGACGAGAGAGAGCCAGTTCCAGAAAGCGGAACTGAAGAGAATCAGGAAACGGCACGCCGCCGCCATAGCACGTGCGGAGGAAGCGCTGCGCGGCATCAACGAACGATTGGAGCGGCTACGCCAGAAACGCCGCGTGATGTCGGAAGACTTGCAGCGATGGCTCTTCGGGAATTATGAAATGCTCAACGCCGAAGGGGGAACGAGAAATCTCGTGGATATTTTCTTTGACCACAACGGCGCGCTGCCACCAGCTGCGGCCGGCGACTGCTGTGCGCCGAAACTGCTGCAATACGCCTACCTCCACAAGTTGAAGCCGCTGTGCATGGCAGAGTTCTGGTGGGGTAGGCCGCCACGCGCCGAGATACGCCGCCACCTGGCATACTATCCGGCGTGCAGGAGCAGGTGCCTGCCGATACTATCGTGGATGATGCGTGGGCTGGATGTCGACCCCAATCCGCATGAAAGCACCGAGCGTCAGCCGCTTCCTGTGATATACGAGGACGATGACATGTGGGTGGTCGACAAGCCTGCGGGTATGCTCAGCGTGCCGGGCAAGATAAGCCGCGAGTCGGCATACGGCATATTGAAGGATCGGTGCGAGCCGGGACGCGGACCGCTCGTGGTTCACCGGCTCGATATGGAGACCTCGGGTGTGCTGATATTCGCAAAGACCGCTGCGGCACAGAAAAACATGCAGCGGCAGTTTGAGCAACGAACGGTCGTGAAGCGGTATGTGGCAGTGGTGTCGCCAGTGCCGGAAAACAGTGCGGGGATAATCTCGCTGCCCATCCGTCCCAATGTCATGGACCGCCCGAGGCAGATGGTTGACAGTGAGGGTGGGCGAGAGGCCATTACAAGATACGAGGTTATCGAGGCAGACGGCGACACGGCGCGCATCGCGCTATATCCCTTGACGGGGCGCACCCACCAACTGCGCGTACACTGCGCCCACCACGACGGCCTTGGGTGTCCCATCGTCGGTGACGCCCTCTATGGCGTTCCCGGCAGGCGGCTGATGCTGCATTGCGAGCGCGTATCATTGCTTTCCACCAACGGCAAGCGTCTCGACTTCTTCTCGGAAGCCACGTTCAAATAATATACAGTCCCTTTTCTTAATTTGGCTTCATGGTTATTGTCTTTCAACAATCTCAGCCATTACCTTGCGTTTCTTTTCCGCCTTCGGACAGTCAGCCGCGACATGCCCGGCGGGAATAATGGCAACGGCCTCGAAACCATCCACAGGGAAGAGACGCTCGACAGCGGCAACGTCATAGTTGCACACCCAGCAAGTGCCGAGCCCACGGTCGGCCGCTGCCAGGCAGAGATGCTCCACGGCGATGCCGAGGTCGATGTCGCCGTGTGCCTTGCCATCGTCCGGACGCACCCAGCTGCCGTCCGTGCTTTTCATGCACACGAAATACAACGGCGCGGTGGCGAACCAGGGGCGGTCATAGCATTGGCGTATCTTTCCCTTTGCCTCGTCGGAGGTCAGCAGCAGGAATTTCCACGGCTGCTTGTTGCACGCAGATGGCGCCAGCCGCACACACTCCATGATATATTCAATGTCTGCGTCGCTTACCGGTTCGTCAGTGTACTTGCGCACGGAGAACCGCTTGTTTGACAATTCCCTGAAATCCATTTTGAATCCTTTATCCCGCAACACCCTGATTCGTATGACTTGGTGATTTCCCAGGCAGAAAACAGATTTGCCCGGAAGTTCGACACGTCGTAATGTCCGCCTGCCTTGGCGTTGCGTTTGAAGAAAAGCAAACAATGCGACTGTCATGGCAAAGGTACGAAAAAAAACATTCTTGAATAAATTTTATCACAGAAGTTTTGCAGCCTGTATCTCATTTCGTATTTTTGCAGTATAAACCTTGCAATCGGAAAAAAATGGAAGAGAGAGTGTTCACATACAAATATCCACGCCCGGCGGTGACAACCGACTGCGTGATATTCGGCTTCGACGGAACCAAACTGCAGGTGCTGCTCGTGGAGAGGGGCGCGGAGCCATATAAGGGCAGATGGGCTTTCCCGGGCGGATTTCTAAATATTGATGAATCCTGCGAGGAGGGAGCGTTGCGCGAGTTGCAGGAGGAGACGGGACTTGATGGAGCATACATAGAGCAGTTCCACACCTTCAGCGACCCCGGCCGCGACCCACGGGGCCGTGTGATAACGGTTGCCTATTATGCCCTCGTGAGAATGCAGGACGTCAGGGCTGGCGACGACGCCGCGAAGGCGGAATGGTTCGCCCTCGGCAACGTCCCGCCACTGGCATTCGACCACGGCATGATTCTGAGCGAGGCGATTAAACGTCTGCGCGAGCGAATACATTTCGAACCAGTCGGGCTCGGACTTCTTGCAGGGAAGTTCACCATGCGGCAGTTGCAAAACCTGTATGAGGCCATCTTGAACGTTCATTTTGACAGTAGCGTCTTTGCCGGGAAAATGCTGCGTTTGAACATCCTTAGGCCGTTTGGCGACACGGTGCGGCCTGCGCCGGAACGTAATGCCGTCATGTACAGTTTCGATGAGAAGCATTATAACGAATTGAAACGGAGGGGACTGCTCATCGTGTTTTGAGAACCATTCATCACTACACTGATTTTTTCCAATGACCGTTCTGGGTTGCAGAGCCTGCCTGCCGGTTTCTTGTTTGTGCCTTGCCGGGCAGCAATCACGGCGTGTTTGGTCACCAAACACGGCGAATTTGCAACGCAAACACGGCGAATTTGCAATGCAATCACGCCGTATTTGCATTCCTGTTGGTATGGAATGCCAGTCATGTCCGCCGCCGTCCGTAATGCGGATGGCTACCTTGCGGTCTTGGTTCTTTCATCGCTTGCGAATAATCGTCAGCCCGTCCCTTAGTGGCAGTATCACCCTTTCCACGCGGCTGTCGCTCGCTATGTAGTCGTTGAAATCCTCTATGCCCTTCGTCTGCAGGTCTGCCGGTTTCGGCCTTTCCAGCACATGTCCGTCCCACAGTGTGTTGTCGGCGAGGATGAATCCGCCGGGCCGCAGTATTTTCATCACCGTCTCGTATGTCTTGAGGTATGTGCGCTTGTCGCCGTCGATGAACGCCATGTCGAACTCTATGCCCAGGCGCGGTGCCTCGGCGTTGGCGTCGCCTATGGAGAACACTATCCTGCCGGCAACCGCCGAGCCCTCTATCCACTGCCGTGCGAAGTCCTCCATCTCGTCGTTTATCTCGAATGTGTAGACGCGCCCGCCGTCATCCAGCCCTTCCGCCATGCAAATCGCGCTGTAGCCGCTGAACGTGCCTACCTCGAGAATGTTCCTGGGGCGTATCATCCGCACTATCATCTTCAGCAGCCTTCCCTGCAGGTGTCCGCTCGCCATGCGCCCGTGCAGCAGATGCACGTTGGTGGCCCGCCACAGGCGGTGCAGGTATTCGCCCTCGGGATCGATGTGCGAGGCTATGTATTCGTCTGTTGTCATTCCGGTCTTTTTGCCTTGCGCTGTCCTTCTCCGCCCAGCAGTGCCTCCACCGCAAGGCGGTAGCCGTCAATGCCGAAGCCGCAGATGGTGCCCCGGCAGGCGGGCGATATGATGGAGCGGCGGCGGAACTCCTCGCGCGCGAAGATGTTTGAGACGTGCACCTCCACCACCGGCGACTTCACCGCGCGTATGCAGTCGTGAATCGCCACGCTGGTGTGCGTGTATCCGCCGGCGTTCAGCACGATGCCGTCGTATGTGAAGCCTGTTTCCTGCATCTTGTCGATCAGCGCGCCCTCCACGTTGCTCTGGAAATAGTCTATCTGCACGTGTGGGAACGTCGCGCGCAGCGTCTCAAGGCATGTCTCCATGTCCTCGCTGCCATACACGTCCGGCTCGCGCCTGCCCAGCAGGTTGAGGTTCGGGCCGTTGATGATGAGTATCTTCGTGGCGTGCTGTTTCATCTCCTCATCTCCCCGATAATGTTGTCACAGAAGGCCGTGACGACGTTCAGCATGTCCTTCGGAAGGTACTCCAGCGCGCGTTCCACAATATCCTCCGGCACCTCGTAGTATGCCTCCGCGATCGAGCCTGTTATTGCCGCCTTGGTGTCGGTGTCGCCGTCGGCGAGCACCGCCTTGCGTATCGCGTCCTCGAAGCTGTCGCTCTCCATGAAGCATCTTATTGCCGCCGGCACCGTTTCCTGGCATGTCCCGTCGAAATGTCCCAGCGACCCGATGCGCATTATGTCCTTCAGCGGCGGTATCTCGTAGCCGAACTTGCGTCCCACGGCATTCTCTATCCTGTCCTTCGTCACGCGCACCGTGCGCAGCCAGTAGATCACCGTCGCCGTGCATTGCGCGCCCCTTATCCCCTCCTCGTGGTTGTGGCTCACCTCTGCCGACCGCTTGGCCTCCTCCATCACCGAGTCGATGTCGTGGAACAGCCACCCCACGGGGCTCACGCGCATTGCCGAGCCGTTGCCGTAGGAGCCATACGGGCGGTGGTCGTCGCCCGCCACCCATTCGGAGAACATGCCGCCGTAGCCGCCCATCGGTTTGGGGTAGCGGCGGCACCAGTCGAGCAGAGACTCGGCATATCCACGGTTGTTGAGCACGGCGTCGGCTATCGCCACCGTGCATACTGTGTCGTCTGTGTACCCGCAGTCGGGTGTGAACAGCTCGAAGCCGGCCTGCGGCGGCGGCCCGAACTCAAAACGCGACCCTGCGATGTCGCCTATTATCGCTCCTAACATATATTGTTCCTTTGTTTTTTATTTCCTCACCTTGTGCGTAATCCTCATCACCCGCTTGTCGTTGTCAATCTCGATTTTCCCGGCGCGGTTCAGCACGGTCTGCCCGAGCAGCAGCGGCGCCTTCTGGTTCTGCACCACGCTTGCCCTGACGTTGCCTATCGTCACGCCGCCGAGGTCCACCTTGCGCAGGTTGATCACCGTGCCGGCATTGATGTTGCCGTTGGCGTCAAGGAAGTTGGCGGAGCCTATCACGTCTTTTTTCGACAGATAGCCGTTTTTCATCATGAACGTCGCCTCGACCATCGACATGCTCACGTCGCTTGCTCCCGTGTCGAATATGAAGCTCAGCGGAAGTTCGTTGACGGAGCATTTCACCTTGTACAGCGTACCCTCCTTGGTGAACGGCACCTCCACTTCCTCGTCCTCGTATTCGGCATCGTCAGGCTCCCCTTTCGTCTTTTCCACAATCTCTGCCTGCACCTTGCGCTGCTCCTCCATGATTTTCTTGTACTCCTCGTTGCCGCGCATGTTCTCCATGTCGAAGTCGTTGTCGATGTGTGCCAGTTCTAACACGCCTTTGTCGAACACCCTGCGCAGGTAACCGCATGCCTTCTCCGGCTCGTTCAGGCGGGAGTAGAGGCATGCCGCGTTGTAAAGTGAGCCTTGCGTGCTGTCGTTTGCCAATACGCTGTCGCACATCTCCACCGCCTTTGCGCGGTTGCCGAGCATTGCGTATGCGAACATTGCCTCCGTGGCGGTCTTCGGCACGGAGTCTATCTCGGTCACTTTCTCATAGTCAGCGCGGGCCATTTCGGTGTTTCCCAGTTTCGTATGGCAATATCCCCGGTACAGTAGCGCGTGCGTGTTGCCTGGCTCGATGCTTATTGCCGTGCTGAAGTCGTCTGTCGCGCCGTCATACAGTCCTGCGTGCAGCATCTCGATGCCGCGCGTCATGTATGGCTCGAAACTGGTTCTGTCGTTGTCTATCATGTTTGTCGCCGCCGCAATCGCCGCTTTCACGTTGCCGGAGTTGCGTGCTATCCTGACTTTCTGTTGTAGGTAGTCGGTGCTCGTGCTGTCACTCCCAAGCGCTATCTTGTTGCTTTCCGCCGCCTCGTCGTACATGCCGAGTTTGGCGTAAATGTCTGCCAGCATGTAATGCAGGCTCTCGTCATTTCCCTTGCCAATGTTTTTCTTCAGGTAGGGTATTGCATTCTGTGGCTTGCCGAAAGTGTTGTACAATGCTGCGGCAATGACGGGGAACGTTACTTCTTCTGGCTTTTTCTTCGCCTCGATTTCCAGCCTCGCTATCAGTTGTGAGAACTGCGGCTCATCATTTATTTTCGCCATTATGTCAAGAACGTCCGGCGACGCGTTTATCGATGCCGCCTTTACCGCGTCCTCTATTGCCTTGTCCCACTTCTTCTGTTTCACGTAGCAATCTGCCCTGAACATATAGCACTGAGGTTCTTCCGGAGACAGTTTCACGGCATAGTCATAGTTTTTCTCCGCCTCGGCATATTTTTCCTGCTTTTCGGCATTGCGCCCAAGTCCGAGGAAGCCCACCATAGAACCGGGTTCTATTTTTGTTATTTGTCGGTAGTCAGCGTCGGACAGGTCGTATTTCTCCATCTCATAATATTTCTGCCCCCTGAAGTTGAGGTAGTCGATGTCCTCCGGCTGGGCTTTTATTGACAGTCCCAATTCCTCTATTGCCTTGTCGTCCTGTCCGAGGTTGGCGAACACGTTTGCCTTCACGTTGTGCGAGTAGCCGATGTATTCCCCGTCTTTCTTCGGCAGGAATTTTATAGCCTTGTCGACGAATGACAGGGCGTTGCCGTTTTCCCCCTTCTGCAGGTATATCCATGCCGTGCGGAAATACGCGTACCCGTTCTTTGGGTTGTCCGCCAGTTCCTTTTGCAGGTAGTCCAGCGCCTCGTCGAGGTTTCCGTTGTTGACGGCCTCCTCGGCGCGCATGTAGTTATACGAATTTGGCCGCTTGATGTCCTTTGCATACATTGCAAAGGCAAGCAGCAATACCAGTGTGGTCATACAAAATCTTTTCATGCCTTTTTATATTTGTTGATTAAACGTTCTCCGCAAAGGTATGAAAAAAACAGTTATCCTCAAAGTGATTTCAAGTAAAAAACATTCAATATATTGGTCATTCTGTGTCTGCTGCCGCAAAGTTTCCCATAAGTCTGTTGCAATATCATAAAAAAATGCCTTTTTTGTTTGATTTTGCAATATAAACACTTATTTTTGCAACATGTTAGTAATTAAACAACCAAGATTATGTTCAGGAAAAGTATTAAACTGTTTGCGTTTGTCTGCATTGCGGCAATCACGCTAAACTCGTGCATTGGCTCGTTCGGGCTGTTCAACAAGGTGCTGTCGTGGAACAAGACCGCCACCAACAACAAGTTTCTAAACGAACTGATATTCATTCTCATCTCGCCGGCATACGCCATCTGCGGCACTGCCGACCTGCTTGTGCTGAACACGATAGAGTTCTGGTCTGGCGACAACCCTATGGCGTCAAACGTGGGGAAGACGCAGAGCGTGGTTGGCAGCGACGGCCGTTTGTATGCCGTGACGACGCTGAAAGACGGGTATGAGATAAAGGATGCTGACGGCAAGCAGGTGAACTTCACATACGACGAGCGTGAGAAGACGTGGAGCGTTGAGGCTGACGGCGAAAAGCGCGTGCTGCTGAAGGTGAAGGACAACGACACGGCGGAGATCATGCTGCCGGGCGGTGGCGCCAAGGAGGTGTCGCTCAACGGGCAAGGTTTGTTCGAGGCTCGCATGGCTGTTGGCGGAGGACGCTATTTCGCGGCTCGGTGAACGCCGGAATGTTTTGCAGGTAACGCGATTTTTCATACCTTTGCAACGGATTACCGCCAGTGCCGCTGACCCGGCGCTTGCATAATGCAGAAAAGTGATATGCAAGGTTTCGGGAAATCGGTAAGGTTCTTGCTGACCATACATGTGCTGGGACTTGCCGCGCTCAGCCTGTTCCGTGTCACCGAGTTCGTGGCGTTGCGGGATATGGTCTCGCCCGCCGCGAAGGGCGAGGCGTGGCTGCAGATGGGCGCGTTCGTCCGTGGTGTGTGGTTCGACAACGTGATAGCGTGCTACATCATGCTGTTGCCGATGCTCGTCGTGTTAGGCTCGTCGGCTTTCGGCAGCCACCACCGTGGATGGCGGCGGTTCGCTGTGTGGTGGTTCGCGATACTCTATCCCCTGGCGTTCGTCGTCTCGGCGGCCAACATACCATACTTCGCATTCTTCTTCAAGAACATCAACTCCGGAATCTTCGAGTGGTTCGGCTATGCCGGCACCACGGCCGGTATGGTGTTCCAGGAGAGCAGCTGGTGGCTCTACATCTTGCTCTTCTTCGCCGTCACGGCTGTGTTTGAGTTCCTGCTGTGGCGCGTCGGGAGGCGAGCGGCCGCCGTTGTGCAGACTGCAAACGAGGGGAAACGCAGCCCGCAAGCCATCGCACTGAGGACATCCGTGACGCTTGCGCTGCTCGGGCTGTGCCTGTTCGGCATAAGGGGGCGCACGGGATACAACCCGATAAAGATAAGCGCGGCATACTATTGCAACGACTCTTTCCTCAACCAACTCGGCATAAACCCGGCCTTCAACCTGCTTACGAGTGCCCTCGACGACATGCGCAGGGAGAACAAGGCGCTGAACCTCATGCCAACGGCGGAGGCGGTGGCATACGCACGCCGCAGCCTCGGCATAACCGGCGCGGTGGACAGCCTCTATGTGCTTAGGCGCAGGGTGGGGGGCGACACCGTCAGGATGCGCCCCAACGTGGTGATAATACTCATGGAGTCGATGTCGGCAAACTTCATGAGGAGCTTCGGGGCAAAGGAGGAACTGACACCGGTGCTGGACAGCCTCTTCAACAATTCGCTGGCGTTCACCAATTTCTACAGCACGGGCATACACACCAACATGGGAATGACCGGTACACTGTATTCCTGCCCCGCGATAATGAAGCGGAACCTGATGAAAGGCACGGTGACGCCCAAACGTGGCGGACTGCCCACGGTGCTGAAGGAGAACGGCTACCACAACATGTTCTTTATGACGCACGAGTCGCAATATGACAATATGAAGGCATTCTTCGCGCAGAACGGCTACGATGACATTTATGCGCAGGAGGACTATCCTGCCGACAAGGTCGTCAACTCGTTCGGCGTGAGCGACGCTTTCCTCTTCGAGTTCGCGCTCGACAGGATTAACCGCCAGGCGGAGAGCGGGCGGCCGTTCATGGCAACGCTGCTCACGATAAGCAACCACCCGCCGTATGTTGTCCCCGATGGCTTCGGATGCAGGAGCAAGGAGGCGGAGACGCAGATCGTGGAATATGCGGACCATTGCATCGGCGAGTTCCTGAAGGCGGCGCGACGGCAGCCGTGGTATGGCAACACCATATTCGTGCTGCTCGGCGACCACGGCAAGCTCGTGGGCAAGCCGGATGCCGAGCTGCCGCAGAGTTACAACCACATACCGCTGATAATTTTCGGCAAGGGAATAAAGCCGGGCGTTCATGACGGTCTTGGCTGCCAGATAGACGTGATGCCTACGCTGCTCGGGATGATGGGCATTGGATATACCTTCGACGGCTTCGGGCAGGACTTGCTGCGGCAGCCGCGCGACATGGTGTTCTACAGTGCCGACGACAAGATTGTGGCACGCAGCAGGGATCGGGTGTTCATATACCTGCCAGGCGCGCAGAAGAGTTTCACATACGCCGTAAGGCCTGGCTGGCAACTTGCCGAAACCAAGCCTGCGGCAGACACGGAAGCTCTCAAGCGATATGTGTTCGCAATGATCGAGACGGCGGAGTTCAACGAAAGGCAGAGCCGCAAGAGGTGAAAGCCCGTGGATAACATTTGCTTAGGGAAATAGTGACATTGCAAACGGAAAGGCTTATTAAATATTATTACTGTCCGCTAAACTTTTGGGTAAGATACAAATTTAGGGCTGACACTTCTCACGAGGTATCAGCCCTTTTTGTTATCTTTGCTTTTGTTCCCAAACTCAGATAACATGGGCAAAAGTACACATTTCTTCGGACAGCCGGTATATGGTCAGCTGATAAAATCTCTCGACCATGAAAAAATAGTTGAAATAAGCCGTCGAAACGGCGGTGAGCGGTATGTGAAAACCTTTGACGGTTTCACCCATCTTCTTACGATGCTGTATGCAGTCATCATGCGCTTCGACTCCCTGCGCGAGATAGAGGCGGCAATGACGGCCGAGGTGCGCAAGCTTCACCACATAGGCATTGACAGGGTTCCTAAGCGCAGTACCCTGTCAGACGCGAACGCCAGACGCTCGGAGAAGTTCTTTGAGGACGTGTACCGCGACCTTTACGAGTCCAATAAGGACAGACTTTCTTCGGACAGCCGACGCAATGGTACGGAGGAATGGATAAAACGTCTGAGAATCATCGATTCCACCACGATAACCCTGTTCTCTAACGTCATCTTCAAGGGCGTGGG
>OLES01000071.1_pt1 | contig 35195 bp, 27 predicted proteins | sample 1602811 | NCBI WGS metagenome assembly OLES01 (sample SAMN02675049, study PRJEB24791) | human gut metagenome, SKBSTL061 | isolation source: stool | host: Homo sapiens | place: USA | reverse complement strand
TATGATCTCATCCTTTTTCATGGTATAAAGATATAAAAAATCAACGAGTTGACCAAATAAATCGGATGATATACTTAGTACAAATAATTAACAATCAACATGTTATATTAAATCCTGAAACGTTTTCGCAACCGTACAGACTTCAATGACACTCCATTTAAGATAAAAGACAAAACCTGATAAGAAATCTCGTAATTACCTGTGTTGGGGTTAAATGTCGGTAACTCAAAACTTCCACCTTCGAGGCGCTTGTAGTACAGAAGAAAGCCATCGCCATCCCAACGCAGTATTTTTACACTTTGTCGGTTTTTACCAAAGAATAAAAAGATATCTCCGGAAACGGGAGACAAGTCCTTCATTTCCGATCGTATAATTTTGAATAAACCGTCAATGCCAAGGTTCATACGAACAAAGCCCTGGTACAGATAGTAGCGATTGGCTGATGTTAGAGAATACATGGATCTCCCTCCTTTCTTTCGTAATCGCGCAACATTTTAATAACACCACCGGGTGTGGCCCGTTTGACCGAAATGGTGGTTCCACTGTTAAACGTGATTGTGATCCCGGCAAGACTAAACTCTTCTTCCGACAACATGACGGGGGCTATTTGAGTGAATGAAGGAGAGGAAGTTGTCGGTCGGGAGGATCCAACGCCGCCATAATAATCACGGACCACATCTGCCTTGGCTTGTTTAACGCTATAGCCCCGTCTGGACATCCAGGAACTCATACCACCAAAAGTGGTATGCTGATCGCGGCAAACATCGGCTAAAGAACAATTGTAGTCTACTTTCAATACTTCAAGGAAATGTTTCCAAGTTTTTCCAAATCGATTTTCTGCTAAATCCATAATGCTTCATTTTTATACATGGCAAAAATATAAGAATGAAAAAAGGGCGACAAGATAGAATCGCGGAGACGCTTACGCTCAATGAATCATTTATGAAGGATCCCTTTCAAAATCCTTCACGACAACACATTGAAAAACAATGTATTGTGTAAATATGAAGGATTTGAAGGATTTCCCGGTATCTTTTTATATTTATAGGTTTTATGATAACTCCAATCCCAGTGCTTCTTTTAATTTCAGCAGATTCGGGTTTTTCTTGCTCATCATCTGGAAACGTTCCACATGGCTGTAAGCACGGATGTTCTCGGTAGGGGCACTGACACGTACCGTCATGGTGATTTTCCGGTTGTGCAGTCGTTCGCGTAAATGATTCTGAACCGATGGTATCAATTGTACCATATATTTTTCCACCATATCATTGTCTACTGTCACTTCAAAAGTCGTGTCATTCAACAAATGCGGATGCATGTTCATCATTCGTGCGGAGTTAGCCTTCTCTTCCTTGGGCAGGGCGGCTGCAAATTCACGCCAGTAATAGTCCAGATCTTTTTCATTGAAAATATAATCTTCGTATGTGGCATCGTTTTGGACAGCGGTGCTTGCCGCTTTTGCTTCTTGCTTTTCCGCAGCTTGCTGTTCGTGCAAAGGACGGCGCAGGGATATACCGAGTGAGCCCGCCTTGAACACCGGGATTTTTTTCTCTTCTCTGGTCTGAGGCAGCGGGCTTGGACGGCTTGCGTTCATACTGCCGGCTGTACTTGTACCCTGTGGCTGAGGAGCGGCGGTTGCTGCGGTCTGTGCAGCGGCAGTTTTAGCCTGAGGCTGTGACTGCGTGGCGTCTGTGGAAGCCGCTTGCTGCGTAAATAGGGGTTTTAATATCTTCTTAGGGCCACGCCCACCACTTGCATCATCGGCGTCGGGCAGAGTGAGTTGGGCGCATTGAATCAGTGTCAGTTCTACCAGCAGACGTTTGTTTTTGCTTGCACGATAGTTCAGGTCACAATCATTGCATAGCTTCATGGCACGGTACAGGAATTTCTGGTCGCATTTTTGTGCTTGTTCTTTATAGCGGTCGCGGATACCGGCGCCTACTTCCAGCAATTGCAGGGTGGAAGGATCCTTGCTCACCAGCAAATCCCGGAAATGAGAGGATAGTCCGGTGATGAAATGGCTGCCGTCAAATCCTTTTTTCAATACGTCGTTAAAAAGCAGCATGGATTCGGGAACTTTGTTTTCAAGCAACAAATCGGTCAGCTTGAAATAATATTCGTAATCCAAGACATTCAGGTTTTCAATCACACTTTTGTAAGTGATGTTCCCACCTGTGAAGCTGACTACTTGGTCGAAGATGGAAAGAGCGTCGCGCATACCACCGTCGGCTTTCTGTGCGATGACAGTCAGGGCTTCGGGTTCGGCGTTGATATGTTCCAGTTTGGCAACGTATTGCAGATGGTCGATAGTGTCTTTGATGCCGATGCGGTTAAAGTCATAAATCTGGCAACGGCTCAGAATAGTCGGCAGTATCTTATGCTTTTCCGTTGTGGCAAGGATGAAGATGGCATGATGAGGCGGTTCTTCCAATGTTTTCAGAAAAGCATTGAAGGCGGCTTGCGACAACATGTGGACCTCATCAATGATATATACCTTGTACTTGCCGATTTGTGGCGGGATACGTACCTGCTCAATCAGCGAACGGATATCTTCTACCGAGTTGTTGCTGGCGGCATCCAGCTCATGTATGTTGTAAGAACGCTGTTCGTTGAATGCCAGACAAGACTCACACTGATTGCAGGCTTCGCCTTCGGCAGTGGGGGTCTGGCAGTTGATGGTTTTGGCAAAGATACGTGCACACGTTGTTTTTCCCACTCCACGCGGTCCGCAGAACAGGTAGGCATGTGCCAGCTTGCCGGTGGCAATAGCATTTTTTAAGGTGATGGTCAACGCGTGTTGCCCTACAACCGATTCGAATGTAGCGGGACGGTATTTTCGTGCCGATACGATATAATTTTCCATAAGCGGAGTTCTTTTTTCTAATATGAGTTCTGCAAAAGTACATAAATTATCCGTTTTTATGGGTAGGATTGCTTGAAATATTTCTATCTTTGCAAAAATCAAAAAAGGGATTCTTTGTATGAGCAAATTGCTGACTATTTGGAACTACATCCGGCGCCATAAGTATATGATTACGGTGCTGATCTTTATTGTAGTTATTGGTTTTCTGGATGAGAACAGCTTGATTCAGCGGGTAAAGCATCGCAGTGAGATCAGCGCGCTGAATAGTGAGATAGAGAAATATAGAAAGCAATATGAGGAAGATACGGAGAAACTGAAGGAACTGACCACGAATCCTGAGGCTTTGGAGAAAATAGCACGCGAGAAGTATTTGATGAAGAAGCCTGACGAGGATATTTTTGTGTTTGAAGAATGAGTAAATCTTATAATATAATTTCGATGGCAGGGGCAGTCCTGCTGCTGGCAGGTGCGGTGTTGCAAATCACCCGGTGGGAGCTTGCGCCTTATCTGTATACGCTGGGTGCTGTGATGTTCGGCTATGTGCAGGTGATGGGGAATCGTTATGATGGAAGGAATTTTATCATCAAGCGTTTGCGTAGACAGCAGATTTTCGGGGCTGTCGCACTGGTCTTTACAGGAGTATTGATGTTTACCATGAAACGTAACGAATGGATTGTTTGTCTTTCCATTGCCGCTGTCCTGGAACTTTATACGGCTTTCCGTATTCCGCAGGAGTTGGAGAAGGAGAAACGTTAAGGAATCTGTGTCATTTTTTTGTCCGCGTTTATCAGAGGCTTATCTTGTGAAAAATAGGAGAACGCGGACGACACTTGTTACGTGTGGTCCGCGTTCTAAAAAATAGTTGTCCGGTATTGTTATTCCACAATGGTCATTTCATCTACCAAGTGTTTCGCTCCTGCAAACTTATCAATAATAAATAAGGTATAGCGGATATCCACACAGGCTGCACGTTGTAACTGGGGATTGTAAGCAATGTCACCGGTCAGTCCTTCGTAGTTGCGGTCAAAGCCGGTACCGATCAATTCTCCTTTATTATTGAAAACGGGGGAACCGGAATTACCTCCTGTATTATCTGTTCCTGTAACAAAACAGATGGGCATTTCACCATTTTTCATGGCATAGCGCCCGAAGTCTTTCTTGTTATACAAGTCCTTCAGTTTGGCCGGAACCACGAATTCATAGTTGTTCGGATCCTCTTTTTCCATCACTCCTTTCAACGTGGTGTAATAGTTGTATTCCACACCGTCTTTGGGGCTGTATGAACCTACTTTACCGTAAGTGAGACGTAACGTGGAGTTGGCATCCGGGTAAATAGGAGTGCCTTCATGCTGTTTCAGCTTCATCATACCCTCTACCCAGGTTTTATGGGCCAGATTATAAGCATCGGTTTCGGCTTTCATGGCTGCATCGGTATCTGCATAACCTTGGTCTACTGATTTGGCATATTGCACCATCAGGTCATTTTCCAATGTTTTGGCATCCGGTTTTGCCACAAAGCTGTTGAAGGCCTCACGGCTTCGGAAGATGGATGTATCAAAACAAGCATCGACAAAGGCGTCAATATTTCCTTTAAATTCTTTGTCTATTACTTTAAAGATGCTGATGCGCTGTTCGGCCGGAATTAATTCTGCGTAAGTCTTCAGCAAAGCTTTGGAAACTTTACGGTCTATTTCGGGATTATAGTCTTTATTGAAAAAATTATCGGCTTGTTTGATCAGTGTGCTTAATGCATGATCCAGCGGGCTGATTTCTTTAGTGGCGTGAGGTACTTTATATCCTTCTTTCAATGCTTGCAGGACTTTGTCTGTGGAAGGAATCTTATAGAATTCCGTTCCCAGTTTGCAAACTTCGTAAATGGCTTGCTGATGATATACGGCATCCCGGCGTTTGCTCACGATTTCTCGGATAGCATCGAAGGCTTTCTGGTAGGCGTCAGTACCCGTCTCACGTCCGTAAGCCAGAAGCTTTTCCTGTTGTTTCTTTTTCGTATCAAGTACTTTCAGCTGAACCAGTCCTTCGTTCATACCGATAGCATTCTTCCAGTAATTGGCTGACGAGGCGTATTTGCTGGCATACTGGATGCGTACTTTATCACTTTTCAGCATCTCTTCCAGCAGATTATTCAATCGTACGGTGCGGACGGTCTTACGCATGAAGTTGGTAGTCTGCATACGTTCTTCCACTTCGTCCGAAATCATGTATCGCCAGTTGCGTCCGGGAAATCCCATTACGAAAGTGAAGTCTCCCTCTTTGATTCCTCCCAGGTTGATGGTCAGATGTTTTTTCACCTTCAAAGGTACATTGCTTTCGTTATAGTCAGCCGGTTTACCGTCGGGTGTTGCATAAATGCGGAACATGGAGAAATCGCCACAGTGACGGGGCCACATCCAGTTATCGGTGTCAGCTCCGAACTTTCCGATGGAAGAAGGAGGAGCGCCTACCATGCGGACATCTTTATAGATGGTCTTTACAAACAAGTAATAGCGGTTGGCTCCGTAGAAAGGCTTTAGTTCCAAAGCGGTGAACGGAGTGATCTCTATATTTTCTTGTTCGGCAAAACGTTTGGCTACTTTGCTCAGATAGGAGGGGGACAGGTAGTTCAATCCTTCCGGGTCCTCATCTTTGGCCAGTTGTTCCTTTACATAAGGAGTGACGTCCAGAATTCTGTCTATGAAGGTGACAGTCAGCCCCTTGCAGGGAAGTTCTTCTTTGCGGCTCATAGCCCAGAAGCCGTCAGTCAGATAGTCGTGTTCTACCGAACTGTGTTGCTGGATATAGCTGTAACCGCAATGATGATTGGTCAGCACAAGACCTTCGGCAGAAATGATTTCACCGGTACAACCACCTCCGAAATGCACTACAGCATCCTTCAGGCTGATGCTGTCCGGACAATATACTTTATCAATGCTGATATCCAGTCCCATATCATACATGGTGGCCGCATTCTGTTCTTTCAGATCAGTCAGCATCCACATCCCCTCGTCGGCATGGCCGGCAAGGGTTGTGAGGGTAAATAGCAAGAGTAATAGTGTCTTTTTCATTATTCAACAATAGTCATTTCGTCAATCAGGTGTTTGCATCCGCCCAATTTGTCGATGATGAATAATACATAACGTATATCCACTGCGATACAACGCTGTAAGTTGTTGTCGAAATTAATGTCACCACTCAGTGATTCCCAGTTACCGTCAAAAGCGGCGCCGATGAGCTCACCGTTACCATTGATGACAGGAGAACCTGAATTACCGCCGGTAATATCATTGGTAGTCAGGAAGCAAGCAGGCATATCACCGTTGGGCAATGCATAACGTCCAAAATCTTTTGCTTCATACAATTCTTTCAGTTTGGCGGGAACAACAAATTCCGGATTGGTAGGATCCTCTTTTTCCATGACACCTTTCAGCGTAGTGTAGTATTTATAGTGTACGCCGTCTTTGGGATTGTATGATTTCACATTGCCGTATGTCAGACGGATGGTGAAGTTGGCATCCGGAGCTTTGGGTTCCGGTGAATACATTTCACACAGGCCGCGTACATAAGTTTTGTGTAATAAATCCATGCCTTTCATCGATTCTGCCAGTTCGTTTCCCAGCTTGTCCATCAAGTCATATTTAGCCCGTACGTATGCAGTCATAGGATCTTTTTCTATGGCTTTCACGGTAGGTTTCTTGATGAATTTATTGAAATTCGCTTCGTTGGAGAAGATGGAATTGTCATAACAATGGTCTACGTATGCGTCATAATTCCCTTTGAAATCCTTCTGGATGGTGGTGTAGAAGGCAGGTAAGGCATCGGCAGGAACCATTTCGGCATACAGGGGCAACAGAGCTTTGGCCACTTTGCGGTCTACTTCGTGATCGTAGTCTTTGTTATGTATATCGGCATATACTTTTTTCAGCGTTTCAATATTTTTATTAATCGCTTCTTTATCTTTATTTTTGATTGCGTCTTTCAGCTTGTCCAGAATCAGATAAGGAGTGCCGAATTCTATACCTCCTTGAAAGACTTCACGGAAACAGGTGTAGTTATAAAGAATAGGATTACTCTTTTCGATGGCGGCATCAATTTCGCTGACTACTTTTTCATAATCAGTGTTGCCTTTGGCTTTAGCAAATGCTGCGAACTTGGCTTCCTGTTCTGCTTTTGTTTCCAATACCTTGTTGTCGATAATGGCTTTATTCATGCCGATAGAGTTTTTCCAATAGTTGCTGGAACCTGCATATTTGCTGGCGTATTGGATACGTACTTTGTCACTGGCAGCCATTTCTTTCTTCAGTACATCCTGACGCACACCACGTATGCGGATACGGGGTTCGTTGGTGGAATGCATCCGTTGTTTCACTTCACTTTGAGTCAGATAGCGGTTGGTGCTTCCGGGGAATCCCATAATCATGGCATAGTCACCCTCGTTAATACCTTTCAGGGAGATAGCCAGATGCTTTTTGGCTTTCAGAGGAACATTGTTTTCATTATATTCTGCCGGTTCGCCGTTGGCATCCGCATAAATGCGGAAGACGGAGAAGTCGCAAGTATGGCGGGGCCACATCCAGTTGTCTGTTTCACCACCGAATTTACCGATGGATGAAGGCGGAGCGGCAACCATGCGTACGTCGCTGTAGGTTTTCAGATAAATCAGATAGAATTTATTGCCTGCATAGAAAGGCAGAGCTTGTGCGCTGATACCTGCTTTTCCGTTCAGGTCACTGGCTTTCAGTTCCTCGTCGGCCAGTTTTTTCAGGAAGTCGTATTCAAAGGTTTCCTCTTCTTTTACTTCGCCTGATTTTACTTTATTGTTTACTTTATCTGTGACATCGACAATGCGTTCTACAAATTTGAACTTCAATCCCGGAGTCGGTAGCTCTTCTTTGCGGCTTTTTGCCCAAAAACCATCAGTCAGATAGTCATGTTCTACCGAGCTATGTTGCTGTATCGCTCCGTAGCCACAGTGGTGGTTGGTCAGGATCAGTCCGTCCGGTGAGATGATTTCACCGGTACATCCTCCTCCGAAAATGCCTACTGCATCTTTTAATGAAACGCGGTTCGGGTTATAAATGTCGTCTGCTTCCAGCAGTAAGCCTTGTGCTTTCATGCGGTCTGCCAAATGCTGCTCTTGCATCAGTTGCAACAGCCACATACCTTCGTCTGCCTTCGACGGCAAGAATGCTACACACATCAATGCGAGCAATAAAAGTTTGAATTTTTTCATGTTGTGTACTAATTGTTATTTCTTTATCCTTATATCGGTTACAAAAATAGAAAAAAAGAGGGAACTTTGCACTATAAATTGCCTTCTCGGTAATAATCTTCTATTTAGTTTTAAATTTTAATAAAATGTTTTTGTCACTAAATTATAGATTGTACCTTTGTATGCGAAAAATAGTAATGGGGCGTAGATAAGCATGAATAAACTTTTTTTCTCTGTGGTATCTTTATTGGCTTTTACTTCATGTGCCAGTGAGTATAAGATAGAAGGTAGTTCTTCTGTTTCTCGTCTGGATGGGAAAATGCTATTTGTAAAAGTTCCTAGTGGAGACCGGATGCTGAGTATTGATTCGGCAGAGGTAATTCATGGAATGTTCAAGATGGAAGGTATAACCGATTCTACTTCAATGGCATCCTTGTATATGGATGATGAGAGCATCATGCCTTTTGTCATTGAAAAAGGGAAAATATCCATCAGTATTGATAATGCCCGTATTGTAGTTACCGGAACTCCGTTGAATGATCGTCTGTATGATTTTGTGGGAAAAAAGACTTCTTTGGACGACAGAGCGTACGAGCTGGAGCGTCAGGAGAGCCGTATGATTATGGATGGAAAAGCACCGGATGAAATTCAACGTGAGATAACGAGAGAACGTGAGAAACTGGCTGCTGAAATGAATGCATTGGCTAAGGAGTTTATCCAGAAGAATTATGATAATGTATTGGGACCGGGTGTTTTCATTATGTTGTGCAGCAATTTTCCTTATCCTGTCATGACTCCCTTGATTGAGGAAATTATAGAGGAGGCTCCTGACCGATTTAAAAACAACTCCTTGGTAAAGGATTATGTGACAGTAGCCCGTTCGAATATGGAAAAATTAAAAGCTCCCCATTAATGAGGAGCCTTTTTTATCTGTCTTGGTCTGGATTGTCTATTTTTCCTTGATATTTTTCAGGTAAGTCTTTCTCAATTTCCCTGTAAGCCTCTTCCATGGTCGCTTTGATGTTTTCCATTCCCTGGCTTTGCGGATAAATGGGCTTGTGTACGACTAATGTCATAGGATGCCAGGATACAAAACCGCCGGTACGGGGAAGAATATTAAAGGAGCCGATAATAGTGAGTGGTACTACGGGAAGTTGCAAATCATCCGCCAGTTGGAAAGCGCCTTTCTTAAAATATCCCATGTGCCCGGTAAAAGTACGTGCACCTTCGGGAAATACCACTAGAGAAGTTCCATCCTGTAGTACGTGACGGGCATGTTCTATGGTTTCTATTACCTTCTTGGGACCGGATTTATCAACGAATATATGTCCGGCAGCTTCACAGGCTTTGCCGACGAAAGGCATTTTGCGCAGACTTTTTTTCATCATCCATTTAAAGTTTCGTCCCAGAAAACCATAAATAAGGAAGATATCGAAAGATCCTTGATGATTGGCTACAAACACGTAGGATGTTTTTTTAAGTACTTCCGGATGTCCTACTACCTTGACAGGAATAAGTAATACATAGCAGAAAAGCTGTGACCATATCTTTCCCGGATAATATCCCCAAAAATGCGGATCGCCTATCCATGAACCAATAATGGTAACTATTGCTGTAAGTATGGTTAATACCAGCAAAATGGGAAGTGCTATGAATAGTTGGTATAAAATATATAGTACTTTCATTTGTCTGAATTTTAGTTGTACAAAGATAGAAAAACTATTTTATATTTTATGTAACGTGATTACTGTAATTTCCGGCCATGCTCCAAGGCGCATAGGGAACATCAGGTAGCCCAAACCAATATTGACAAACAAGGATTGTTTTCCTTCCTGGTATAAACCGTTGTGTTCGGGATATACGAATTTAGCAGGAGAGAAGCCAAACAGGCTGAACTGCATTTCATGGGTGTGGCCTGAAAGCATTAGCTGTACATCACTTTCCGGCAAGACTTCTCTGTGCCAATGAGTGGGGTCATGGCTCATTAATATTTTATACATTCCTTCCGTTCCTTTTAATGCTTTCTGCAGATCTCCATAATTGGGAAATGGGGGATTTCCGCTGTTCTCTACACCTGCCAGGGCTATACTGTCTCCATGATGATGTAGAATGACATGATCGTTATTGAGTATTTTCCATCCCATGGCAGCCTGTTTGGATTTCAAGCTGTTCAGGTTGGCTTCTTGAGCTTCTTCCGTTTCCCATTTTATATAAGGGGAATAGTCATGGTTGCCTAAAACGGAATACACTCCGTCTTTTCCTTTTATCTGTTCTAGAATAGGGATAAATTCGTCCAATTCCGTTGCCACGTTATTGACCAGGTCACCTGTAAAAAGTACCAGGTCGGCATGTTGTGCATTAATAAGGTTTACAGCCTTCTGTAAAGCAGCACCGTTGCCAGTCCAGCTGCCGGAATGGATATCAGATATTTGTACAATGCGGTAGCCGTCAAAACCGCTAGGAAGTTCATCGGAACTGATGGTTACCTCCCTGATTTGAAAATGTTGTTTTCCTTCGGTTGCTCCATATACTACATATACTAAAGAGGCTAAAGCCAATCCTCCCGCTACATATCCTCCATACAGTTTTTTGCCGGAGATGATATATAGGAGCTTCATAAACAGGATAACAATGACGAAAAGTGCCTTGGGTACGGAGAAACAAAGAAAAATCAATAAGAAATTGCTAAGTCGCTGCATGGAATCCGGACGTGGCTCATGTATAGAAAAGACTAATGTCATTCCCAATAAAAGAAACAGACTGGGAAGCCAATAGGCCCAATGTGTCCATTTTTGGGAAACACGGCGTATATATGCTTTGTATATATACATATCGGGCAATATCAGTAGCACAAGAAAAAACAGAAATAATTTTATCAGCATCATAATTTATTCGTTTTTTATAGATTGGCGGCGAGAAACTTTTTAGTTTCTTCTATACTCATGCCCCGGCGGGCGGCGTAATCTGCCAATTGGTCTTCACCTATTTTTCCGATGGAGAAATAGCGGGAGGCCGGATGAGCAAACATGAGTCCGCATACAGAGGCATGGGGCTTCATCATACCATTCTCGGTCAATGAAATTCCTATTTGCTTCATATCCAGCAACTCGTCTAATAGGAAATTGACGGATTGGTCGGGCAAGGAAGGATAACCTACGGCAGGACGTATCCCTTGATATTTTTCATTATGCAGGTCTTTTACGCTTAGGTTTTCATCAGGTGCATATCCCCAAAGTTTTTTGCGTACATCTTCGTGTAGTTTTTCGGCAGTAGCTTCCGCCAGTCTGTCGGACAATGTTTGCACTAACATACGTTTGTAATCGTCTTCTGCATAGAGCCGCTCCATTTCTGCATCTACCGTAGTGGCGAATGCTCCTATTTTGTCTGTGATACCCGATGATAATGGACGCACAAAGTCACTCAGACATAAAAACGGGTCATCTTCTTTCAATTTTGCTGTTTGTTGACGCAAAAGCGGAAAACGCTTGCTGTTCAGCAGCAGATCATCTCCGTCGGCATTGGCATCCATGATATTGACCACTCCGTGGGTCTGATACGCTGTATCCAGTTCATTCAACATCCGATTTGCCTCTTTGAAAAGCTGCATGGCTTCACTGGCTTTCGGACGGTCTTCTTCCGCAAAACCGGTGAGCCACATGGCCCGGCATGAATCACATCCATGTATGTCCGCAATGGCGGCAAACTTGGGTTGAAAGCCCCATGCATGGAAAAAATAAATCCAGTTAATGTATTCGCTTACTTCGTGAATCTTGTAATTTACAATCATCTTTTAAACCTTAATTCTTGTCCGCGATGACTTTGGTCTACCTTGTTGTCACTGTAAACCAGATCACCATTGACGAATGTTTTTTCTACCCGTGTGTGGAATTTCTGTCCTTCCATCGGAGTCCATCCGCATTTGCTTAAAACGCAATCGGCTGTTACAGTCCATTCATGATCCGGATTTACCAATACGAGGTCGGCTTGATAACCGGGGCGGATGTAGCCTCGTCTTTCAATATGATAAAGTTCGGCCGGTGCATGGCACATTTTCTGAACCAGTTGCTCTATGCTTAATATGCCTTCGCGTACTAATTCCATGATAGCTACTAATGAAAACTGTATCATCGGCATACCCGATACGGCTTTCAATGCTCCCCCTTCCTTTTCTTTCAGTAAGTGAGGGGCATGGTCGGTACCTATTACATCTATCAGATTGGTAGACAATGCTTTGCGTAAAGCATTCCGGTCTTCTGAAGTTTTGATGGACGGATTGCACTTGATACGTCCTTTCAATGTCTCATAATCTTTGTCATAGAAGTATAGATGTGACACGCAAGCTTCCGCCGTAATCTTTTTTTCACTCAGGGGTTTGTCTTCAAACAAATCCAGTTCTTGTGCGGTGCTGATGTGCAGGATGTGCAGGCGGGCATTGTTTTCTTTTGCCAGCCGGATGGCCAGTGAGGAAGAATATGCACATGCTTCCGCACTACGTATCTGCGGATGATATTTTATATCAGGATCTTCTCCATATTTTTCTTTGAAGGCTGTTGTATTGGCACTGATTATAGATTGTTCTTCACAATGTGCTGCAATCAGCATACCTGCATTGGCAAATACTTTTCTAAGTACTTCCATGCGGTCTACCAACATATTTCCCGTGCTGGCTCCCATAAATAATTTAACACCGCATACCCGGCTTTTATCTAGTGTGGGGAGTACATCCGCATTCGTATTGGTTGCTCCGAAATAGAATGAATAGTTTACGATGCTTTTGGTTGCCGCATCCGCAAACTTGGCATTCAAAGCTTCCAGGGTCGTAGTTTGCGGAGTGGTGTTGGGCATGTCCATAAAACTGGTGACGCCACCTGCTGCCGCCGCTGTGCTTTCAGTATGTATGTCGGCTTTGTGAGTCAGTCCCGGATCACGGAAGTGTACATGATCGTCTATTACTCCCGGCATCAGATAATAGCCTTTCGCATCTATTATTTCTCCACAAGGCTGGGAGGGAACTGTTTCTTCTGCCAGCACTTCAGCTATGACTTCATTCTCAATCACTATCGAACCGTGAAAAATCTTGCCTTCATTCACAATCCGTGCATTCTTTATCCATGTACGTTTCATACTGTTTTCTTTTGTGGGTATTTGCGGAACCAGCTACCCAGTTTTAATTGAATGACTCCTAGTACAGCTTCGCCGAAGATACTTCCGTTCATTTTTGAAGTACCTAATTCGCGATTGACAAAAATCACAGGAACTTCGGCTATCTTGAATCCGCACTTGTAAGCAGTGAACTTCATCTCAATCTGGAATGCATACCCTTTAAAACGGATGCCATCCAGACCGATTGTTTCCAAGACTTCACGGCGATAGCATTTAAATCCGGCGGTAGTATCATGTATGGGTAATCCGGTGATAATCCGTACATATTTGGAGGCGAAGTAAGACATCAGCACACGCCCCATCGGCCAGTTCACTACATTCACACCACTGACATAGCGTGAACCGATAGCTACATCATAGCCTTCAACGGCACATTTGTTATACAGCCTTGGCAGGTCATTCGGATTATGACTGAAGTCAGCATCCATTTCAAATACAAAATCATATTGATGCTCTATCGCCCATTTGAATCCGGCAATGTAAGCAGTACCCAGTCCTAATTTACCTTTACGCTCAATCATGAAAAGACGGTCGGGGAATTCTGTTTGCAGTTTACGGACAATGGTTGCCGTGCCGTCTGGTGAGTTATCTTCAATAATCAATATGTGGAAGAACTTTTCCAGTCCGAATACAGCCCGGATAATGTTCTCTATATTTTCCTTTTCGTTATAGGTGGGTATAATAATAATACTATCGGATTTCTCCATACATTTTTTGTATTAGCTGAATAAATATCATACAAAAGTAACTATTATATTAACACTCCCGTCAGAATTTAATTTTATTAATTAAAAAAAGAGGATTACCCCTGCTTGGCGCACGGATAATCCCCCTATTTAACAGAATAGTTTAGAAATCTTTAGAATGCCACACCAAGGCGGAAACCGAAATTGTTTAATTTATCCATATCATAGTTAAATACGGTTCCCTTGTTGGTAGAGTAGCTGTAGAATGCTGCCAGATGGAAGCCGATACTGTTTGTCCAAGGGTAGATATTCACACCGACTTCTGGTGATACATAGAAACCCCAAGTGTTGTCTTTCACTTCGTAAATGTAAAAGTCACTGGACATTTTGGTATAGTTGGCACCCAGCTTCAATCCGATATAAGGTTGGCATGCACCGTCACTGAAGCGATAGTGTGTTGCGAAACCGAAAGGCAACTGAAATACGGAATGTTGCTGGTCGGTTGTCAGGGCTGCCGAGTTGCTGATTGGTAGTGTCTGACGTGAAATATACTCATTGTTGGTATGATAATTGATGAAGGCACCGATTGACAAATCCGGTAGTACATAATATCCACCTTCGAAGTTCATACCCCAACCGCTTGCTTTGTTTGCAAAGTTATTGCTGATAGGAGCGTTGAACTGCCAGTCTACATTGAAATAGGTAAACGGAGTTACCTGTGCTTTTGCCGGCAGGGCAAAGGCTATGGCGATAGCGGCTACCGCCATCAGTCTGAGAGTAAAATATTTTATAGTTTTCATATTTCCTTTTTATTTTAAATGAATACTTGTTTCACTTACGTTTATTTTTTCAGATAAGGACTCTGAGTGAATGCCTGGTTGATGGCAGTAGTTGTACGGTTTACATTCAAACTGCCACTTCCGCCCAGCAACCCGCTGATGTATGCATTCCAGACAACAGTTAATTTCTCTTTTTGTCCTTCCGGAGCATTTTTTAAATTAATCATGTCGGCCAGCAATGAACCAGTGCTATAGCTGTAAGTGATAGGATAGGGATAGTACCATCCACCTCCCCAATTGCCGCCCCAGTAGCCGGGATACCAATAACCGGGATAATAGCCCCACCAGGGTCCGTCATTATAGTAACCGTGGAAATAATAAGTACTTGCTACGTAGCTTACCTGTAGGCCGAGGTCGGCTTCGTCTTTATTAGCTGCGGTGTAGCCGGCAGCGTTCATCTTAGTCTTGAATGCATTGATGATGATCTGTGCATTCTCGTCCTTCCAGTATTCAGGGTCTTTCTTGTCACCGATGATCAGGATGCTGTCGGGGATATAATAAGTACTGAAGTCATTGAACTTAGTACTAGTGTCATGACTGGTGAATACCAGATACTCATTGTCCAATTTGTCCATGTCCGGGTCTTTCTCGCAAGATACCAAGGCAAAGACCGCCAGTAGGATAGGAATTAATTTTTTCATGTCAAGTTTTTGTTTAAGTTAATACTAATTGTTTTTCGTCTAGTTTCTCTCATACAACGGCCAGCTTATGTTTTTGTTCACTAACAGTCTGTTCTTTAGTGAATTTTTTTGCAGCCAGGTTAATTAGAGTTTCTTTTTTAAAGTGTAATTTAGTTTAGAAACAGCTTTCTTGAAGTCCTTGCCAATCATTGTCAGTGCACTGTCACCCTCTGCCAAAAAGTTTGTCTTTTCGTGTCCCGGAGTAGCGGAAACTAATTGATAAACGATAGCGGTGCTGTCATTAGGAATTCCAATAATAGTTACAACTGTACCACTGTCGGTAAATGCCTGGTTACCATCTTTTGTTCCTAAATAAGTGGTCGTCAGATTGTACGTTCCCAGTGAGTCTTGGCCTGCCTCCTGAAGCGTCAGTTGATAGTTGATTCCTTCGGCATCGGCAGCTGGCAGAATACCTTCATAGCTATATGTTTGTAACTCACCCAGTGTGCTGTCGTTCACAGCGAAAATAGAGTCACTTTCACTTTCGGCTATTATTTCAGCACTTTTGTTTCCTTTAGAGCCACAGGAAACAATCATGGCAGCCAAAGCTGCTGCAATAAATACTTTTTTCATTGTTAAGTCAGGTTTTTAATGGTTATTTGGGTACATAACATTTGTTATGCCCGTTTTGTTTTTAATAAGTTCTCTTTTCAGAAAAAACAAGACCATGTTTAAAATGCATTAAACACGGTCTTTAATAAATAGGGCGTTGTATCTGGATAAATCGGACTACCGTAGCCGTATGCCGTTCATACTTCTTCGAATCAGTGAGTTATAGATAATTTTTCCTTTTGATACTTGTTCTTCTGCTTGTGGCAGGTCGGGCATACTTCCTGTCGTAATATAAGCTATAGTGTTCTTCAATAAATACTCTTTGGTGTCTCCCAGTGGGTAGAGAGGGGAGATGAGATTACGTTCGCTCAATGTGAAATCGGGGGTGATTCCATTTACATAGTTGGCTTGTCCTGCCGAGTTGAGAACGTATGCCACAACCGGCCATAAAATAAAGTTGTAACGCTCATCTTGGTATGGTTCCATGGCTACATTTTTGCCAACAGTCGTTTCACCTATTACCACTACATTTTCTGTACCTATATATGGACGGAGACAATTTATGACTGCTTCTGAGGCCGATGCAGTAAATTTGCTTGTTAGTACATAAAGCTTGCTTAAATTCAAGTTTTCAGAAGCAAGTCCTGTGTTGAGGGGGAAATCAACTTTTTGCGGGTCACTGATATTATTATACAAAGTTGTGCAAAATACTTTCCCTAGATCTGCCGCGGGTGCCAGATAACTTCCTAAATCTGTGGCACAACTCAAATAACCACCGGGATTGTAGCGTAAGTCCAGAATAAAAGCATCGGGTGACTGTCCCTTGAACCGGGCGAATATCTGTTTCATCTGTTCCCTGTATTCTGTATCTGTTGCCTGGTTATTGGGGCCTGTACTGAATTCATTGTAGACCATATAGGCTATTTTTCTTCCGGATACTTCATATATGGTATCTATATAGAACGGATTCAATTCTACGGGTCGTGATGCTGCTACTTTGACTGTATCTGTTGCAATCCAGCTGGAATTACCTTCCTCATCAAAAACCAAGCTTTCTCTGGCGAAAGTTGTATTGCCGCCTTCCATCAGATATCCGTAATTATTGTTGGTCAGTTCTTCTTTGCCAATGGCTGATATCCAGTTCCCTCGTTCCAATCCGGCTTCTGAGGCCGGTGAATTGGGCAGTACGAATAAAATACGGGCAAATACGTGTGATGAGATTCCGGTAGGATCGGTCATTAATTCAAAATCAAATCCGTAAGTAGAAGTACGTTGCAGGTAGGAACGTGCCGCATCGGAAGCGTCCTTTATTTCTATATACGAATACGGGTCTCCTTTTCCGTTTTGTGCCTTGGTATAAACCAATTTTTGCAGGAAGTCTTCCGGTTCGGCAAAATAGTCCGTTTCCTTTATTGCCGGAATACTGTCATACCACAAATAATGCTCTTTCATTATTTGCTCTATCCATAAATTCTCTCCAACTAATGCATAGTATTCCCCACTGCGGTCTTCGCCACATGAAGCCATTATAAATAAAGTGGTTAGAAGAAAAAAAGTGCTCCGTATATGCTTCATAATCTAATTCCTTTTTCGATCTGCAAAGCTAGGGATTTTATTTTAAAGTAGGGATAAGGTTTGGAATAAATAATCCAAAAAACCTTTATATAAAAAAGAGATCCGCCGGTTAGGTCAAGCAGACTTCACGGCGGACGTTCTTAATTTTTTATTTCTTTTCAGATTTCCATTTGTCAGCATATTCATTCAGAATTCTGCGGATACTGAGTCCGATTTTGATATAATCTTTCTCGTTCAGGTTGGCAAGTGATACACGTACACTCCATTCGGGTCCGTCGAATCCGCCACCATTCAATACGACCAGTCCTGTTTCATTGGCAAGACGGAATACTACGTCCAATGGATTATAAGTTGTCTGCAGATGTTGTACGAATTCATCTCCGTAAAATTTCTTGGCCCATACCAGCATGTCTATTTCTGAATAATAACCGGCTCTTAGTGGATCGTCGGGGAGAATGAACCCTGTGTTGTCCCATAATGCTTTCAGACGGGTATGGATTAAATTAAGCATGGCATGACGATACGTGTTTTCTTTGTCCAGCAATGAAAAAGAAGCAAAGAGTGACATCTGCATTTGTTGTGGCAAGGACAGTCCTGCTGTATGGTTCAAGGCTACTTGACGGCTATCTGCTACCATACGGTCAATGAATTTAATGTTTTCTACTTGCATGCTCAAGCTGCCATAGCGTTTGGCTAGTTCGCTTTTTCGTTTGCGGGGCAGATTAGCAATCATTCTGTCGAATACATTTTTCTCATGTAAGGCAATTACAGCAAGGCGCCAACCGGTCGCTCCAAAATATTTGGAGAAAGAGTAGACACAAATTGTGTTCTGTGGCAAATCAGCCATCAGGCTGCGGAATCCAGGGACAAAAGTACCATATACATCATCTGTTATAATCATCAGATTGGGATTCCAGCGTGTTACTACGTCTTTCAGGGCATCTACACATTCTTTGCTTAACTGATAACTGGGTGGATTACTTGGATTGACAATAAACAAGGCTTTGTATTTCGTGTCTCGCAGTTTATTGATATCTTCCACTTTGTATTGCCAGGTATGAAGTCCTTCTTCATTTAGAGTACTTGCAGGAATATTGAGCACATCATAATCGTAACGTGTCAATTCGGGTATCTCAATATAGGGTGTAAAGATAGGAACCATCAATGCTACACTATCTCCTTTGTGTAGCAGGAAATTTTCTTCCAGCGAGTCGAATACATAGCACATCCCTGCTGTTCCGCCTTCGGTGGCGAATAAATCGAATTTACCTTGCGGGGGTTGCCCGTTGCACATTTCCTGATTCAGGTAATCCTGTACTAGAATTTCTGTATATTTCAAGATGCGGTCAGGCATAGGATATTGGTCGCCTACAATACTTTCGGTCCATTCGTGTACCAGTTCGTCCGGATCGGCTGCATGTTCCATCAGCATATAATTATAGGTACGTTTCAATAGATCTGTCCCCGCATTTCCTTCATGCTTTTTCAGGTACTCCTCAAAACGTTGGGCTATGCCTGTTTTTTGAGGAATACCGGCAATGCCTTCGGGCATGTCCATGACCCGGCGACACTCTTCAATGCCAAAACCGCCCAAGGCAAAGAATGCTTCACGAGCCTCCGTTGCAATCCAGTTGGGATTACCTCTGCCTGCATTCAGCATGACGTGCGCCATTTTCTTCACACTTTCATCTGCCATTTCAATCAAACGGTTTTTTAATTCGAAGGGACTGATCTTTTCCAAATTCTTGTCCATTCGGGCAACGCTGCTTTTATTACTTAAATATTCCATAATGTATGAGTTTAGTTTTTTTAGTTGATTAATAATACAATGATTACTCCCCAGATGATGAGTAGTGTATTTCCTACGGCGTAGGTCACGGTGTATCCTAAAGAAGGCGTTTCGCTGCCTACTGCTTCTTGTATGGCACCCAATGCAGCAGTGGTAGTACGGGCTCCTGCCGTGCATCCCAAAGAGAGGGCGGGATGGAACTTGAATACATATCTGGCTAGAATCAGCCCTAATAATAGAGGCAAGGAGGTGGCCAACGCACCTATGATAAACAACATAGGACCTACTTCTTTTAGTCCTTGTACAAAACTGGGTCCTGCAGAAATGCCGACTACGGCGATGAACATATTCAAGCCTACATTATTCAGCACCCATAAAGAGGATTCCGGTATTTGTCCGAAGGTAGGGCGTTTGCTGCGCCACCAGCCAAATACTAATCCGGTTATCAGGGCCCCTCCACTAGTGCTCAGGCTAATAGGTACTCCGCCGATATGGATTGCAAGTGCCCCGATGATACCTCCTAGTAAAATGCCGAGTCCTACAAATATCATATCTGTGGCATTGGTGGGGCGGTCTATGTATCCTAGTTCTTTTGCAGCAGATTCCACCTCTTTTTTCAGACCGACCAATTCCAGAGTATCTCCACAGTCGATAGTGGTTTGTGCGAAAACAGGGATATCAATACCTGCCCGTTTGATACGGCGTATACTGACGCCGTGCATAAAGCTTTGACGGCGTATGAAGTCCAATTTTTGGTTGAAATATGGCTTTTTGTGTATCATGACAGGGAGTACTTCCACAGGGAAATCAAGCAGTTGGGGATCGACGATTTCTTCTCCAATCCAGTCTTCCTCACCAATGGCGAATTCTCTTCTTCCGCTCAGTACCACTTCGTCTCCTTTTTGTAATAATTGTCCGGGAATAATATCATTGACAATGGAAGATCCATGTCGCATTCTTTCAACAAACAATCTTTTCCCTTGTGAAATAAAATAGGATTCTAGCTGGTCAACGGTCTTGCCGTTGCCAAACCAATCGTTCTCTATGCGGTAAGCGCGAAAAACTACCGGACGGCGTGCTTGTTCAAATCCGGGCTCGTCTGCTTCGCTGGTACCCATTCGGGTTTCTAGCTCTTTGCAGGCGGCTTTCACTTTTTCTAATCCTCCCAACATTTTAGGACCTAAAGAAGAGAGGACCCAGGCAGAGCCTGCCGTACCGAAAATGTAAGTTACAGCATATGCCACGGGAATGATATTAATCATATCACTTTTTTGGGAAGAGGATATGTTGAGTCCGTTTATGGTATCTTCTGCTACTCCTATGACGGCAGAGATAGTTTGTGCTCCGGCCAGTAACCCGGCTGCTTCACCGGCATTATATCCCATTAAGATAGCTAATAACCAAGTGATAATCAAACAACCTATACACATGAGCGCGGCGAATCCTACTTGAGGTAAACCATCTTTTTTCAGTCCGCGAAAGAATTGTGGTCCCACTTTGTATCCGATGGCAAAAAGGAATAAAAGAAAAAACACGGATTTCACCGGTTCTTCTATTGTAATGTTAAGCTGTCCCACTAATACCCCTACTAGCAATACACTGGTGACGATTCCCAAACTGAATTGTTTTATTCTCATTTTTCCAATCCAGAAGCCTGCGGCGATTGTCAGAAAAATCGCCAGTTCTGAATGTTGTCTCAAAAGATGTATAATCCATTCCATATTTCACTTCTTATTATAATTGCTGTTTAAAACAGCGTGAGGGTAAAGAAGTTGAGTTAAAAAGCTCCAAATTGTGCTTAGTTCTAATATTTTTTATTTTATTTGCATAGAGATGATACTTGACTTATGAAAATAAAGTTATTTGTAAATTATATTTCTTTGTTAGTTCTCTTGTTTGTTGCTGATGGTTGTAAAGAAAAAAAAGCTGACACATATGTGACTAAGGTCACCGATTTAACGGGAGAGGAAGAACAAGTTTTGAAATTGAAATATGATCGTGATGGTAAAATTATAAAGTATGGAGATACCCCGGTAAGGTATGAGGGCGACCAAATCACAATCGGACAGATGGATTGTTTGAATACCGGCAATAAGCTTTGCAATGTTACGTTTCAAATAGGAAAAGGCAAGGCGAGGGAAAGTAGGGCCCGTTGTATATTGAAGGTAGAAGAGGAGGTTTATGAAGTTGATAAACAGACTGTCTATGATTATAAAGGAGATACTATTTTTATCAATTCTGATTATCGTGCTACTTCCGATTATCGTTTCTTGAAGAAAGTGCAAGGAAAATATGTTTTTGATCAGTTGGGACGGTTGAAGGAGGTGATGACTGTTTTTACTGAGGCAAATGATAGTGTGTCCAGTTGTCATACTTATTATAATTATGATAATAACATCAATTATCAGGCGAATCTGAATTTACAGGCTTATGTGATTGATTATGATGGGGTGGATAGTTTCTTCTATTTTTTATTGAATCTTGGGCAGTTGAGGAATAGAACAGCCTTACCTAATGATATCGGATATTGTATGAATCATGGTTTAAGCACTTATAATGTGCATGCCAATTATCGTCTGGATGATGAGAATCCGGTCAGGATAGAAGTTTTATATAATTATACCAAACTTCTATCCCGAATAGATTTATCTTATAATCCTTTAAATTAATTCATCGGGAAGTATAAACAAGTCTACTTCATTGGCGCCTTGCTTTATCAAGTCTTTCTTATCTATTTGGTAAAGACGGATAAACTCATCATGACTGTCGCATAGTTCCTGGGCTTTGCGATAATATTCTATTGATTTTTCTGTTTCATTCAGGATATAATACACATGTCCTGCATTCATCCAGTCTTCCATAATGGGTTTGGGCTCGGATATCAGCAAGTCGTAATATTTCTTGGCTTGTTGATGGTTGCCGGTAATGAAGGAACACCATCCGATGGCGCGTCGGGCATTCTGTGGCTTTTTATCCAGATACTCCACTTTGAAGAAATAAGCCAGTGCTTCATCGTATCGTTCCAGTGCCATCAGGCATTGTCCTATTTGTAGTGCCAGATTCAGACTGTCGGGCTGTGCCTGTTCCACCTTGTTATAATATTCCAAAGCTTTTGGGTAGTTTCCCTCTTTTCTATAACATTGTGCCAAATGGCGGTTATTCCATGTATTATCGGGGATCAGCAGATCTGATTGCAGGTAATAATCTATCGCTTTTTTATAGGAACCGATTTTCTGATAAATGAAACCTGCTTTCTGCCATAATTCGGCATTTTTACGATTGTATAATTCAATTGATTTATCATAGAGAATTCCGGCTTCTGCCAAGTCGTCGTGTGTGAATAGGTAATCTGCCAGTTTGTTGATATACTCTTTGTGTAACAAGGCTTGAGACAATGCTTCTTTATTCCATAAGTCCAGAGTGTCCTCAAAAATGTCATGTATTTCATGTCTTCTTGACCATAATTTGAAGAAACGGTAGAGGTCATGAATATATTGCCGGCTCACGAATTCAGCGCGAGCTTTTGATTGTGACATTTCTTTTAAACGTTCTTTCAGTTCTTCAGAAGCCTCATGTTGTCCGTTCAATTGTTGCTGCATGAGATTTCTTTGGCTTTCCGGCATTTGTAACATGGTAAAACAAAAAGAGTATTTGTCGGAATTGCAGAATACATCCGAGTTCATCAAAATGTTGAGCAGAGAGATTTTTTGTTCGTCATTTCCGAGAGATAATTTGGCGATATCCTGATATTGGGGGTCAAAAGGATAGAACCAGTGAGAAATTTTGCGGAAAAACGGGAATTGTTTCAGCTGTGAAAAGGTACTCATATACACATCCGCCCCGGACATTTGCAGTTCACCTAATTCGCGCAATTTATCGGTAATGCCTGAACGGTCAATCCATTCTTCCCATTCCGGATTATGATCTTCGGCATCTTCATCCAGTCCTTCCAAATTAAGTTTGGGATTTTTCATCATTTCGGGAATGATTTCTTCACGCATCTTCTTGTCTATCTTTCGGGTTTCACGGGAAGATTGCAATAATTGAATCTGGATATGATGCAGGTTTTTGATGAACTCGGCATTTTCATTCAGTTCATTTATGCGCGACACGGCTTCAGGGTATTGAAGGATACGCTTTTCATAATAGTAGCATGTTAGTGCGATCCCTGCAATAGCCCGCTGATTCAGCATGGTATCCTGATGGGTATAGGCGTTCAATAGAAACATGAACTTGCGGATGTCGAATATTTGCAGCAGGCTCATGGTGACGGCGCTGACCATTATGGAAAGGTCGTTGACTTGGATCAATAGTGAGTTGAACAAAGTTTGCGCTTCAGCATATTCCGATTCACTCCACCGGGTGGATACCCATATTTTTTCAAATAATTCGTCTACGGCTGTTTCGTGACGTTTTCTCATGGCATCCATTTCTTCATTTCTTTTGGCCTCGGTGGTATATATCAATGGGGCTGTAGCCATATCTTCTGTATACGCCTCCAGTTGCATTTGTAATTCGGCATAGCTGTGAGGAGGGCTTTGGACAAAAGTGCGCATTGTGTCATAATAGGCTCCGTAATTTTGTGTTGCCTGTACGGCTATATGGATACGGTCGGCCAGTTCGTATGCCGTGCGTAACATTTTATGGTATATTTCCACTTTATTGGGATCTTTCATCCCTTTTGAAGTATATTGCAGCATCAGGTCGTATGACGTTTGCAGGGCTTCTAGCTCATTCTTTAATTGCCAGTCGGAAGTATGTGTGGCATATCCTGTCATTTGGAATAATGCTTCTTTTAACCGATATTGGTCTAATAGTTTTATGATTTCTTCGCGCATATTTTAAAGTTCTATTTGTATGTCTTTTATAAACAAATGCGGGCAGACTTCGGTTCTTGGCTTATTTCAGCCAGGTTGCCCGTTTCCATATATATTCCATCGGACCGTGAGAGTGGTGATTCATCCACCAGCGGCAGAAAGAGAATTGCAAGATGAAGAAAACTATTCCTGCCAGGCAGCTGGCTGTGATACCAAACTGATTGTGCAATGCAAATCCCCAGTTGTAGTATAACATGGAACCTACTATACTTTGAGTAATATAATTGGTAAGGCTCATCTTTCCGTATGGCGTTATTTTCATTAATCCGTCGTGTAAGTTTGTCTTGTAAAAAGCGAAGACGACACCGGATACCAGAATCAGCATAAATGCAAAATTGGAAAGCGAGGTGATGATTAGTGAAAGAGGGGTCAGAATGGATTTATTTGTGATAAAGTCTGGTAGCATATTGCCCAACCCATATAAAGGGAAAAATGAGACGAGTGAGCCTGCAAGTACCTTGTTCCATACCTTCAAGTGCTCTTTCAAAAAAAGTCCCTTGCGCCCTATCAGCATACCGAGCAGGAAAAGGGCGGCTGTTTGGAATACCCGTCCGTGATCCCAGGCCCAGGCAAGGCTTGCCAACTGTCCTTCCCATAAATTGACACGGATGGTTTCCAGAAAATTACCATTGCTTTGCACTGCAAAAGTTGCATTCCAGAAGCTGCGGGTGGGGATGGCCGGAGTAACAAATTCCGGATCGAGACAGGCACGTATTACATAATAAAGCGGCAATGGCTGGATTAATAGCAGACATGCCAATGCAAATATCCATTTGTCTTTCAGCCGGCAAGTCAGTGGCAGGATGAAACCTACTAAAGAATAAAGGACTAGCACTTCCGCTGTGAAAAAACTGGCATTGATATTACCTATCAGGAAAAGAAGAATTAACCGCCAACAAAAACGTAGACGGAAATCATTGCCCCGTAGGCGTTGGTTGTCATCTTGAATAAAAAAGCTAAAACCGAAAAGTAAAGCGAATATGGCGTATGCTTTTCCGCCGAACATGAAGAATAACCCGTTCCAAATGGCTTTGTCCGAGAAGTTCAGCCACGCACTTTGTCCGGCTGTATCGGGAAATGAGTAGAAATTAAAATGTTCGATAGAGTGCAGGATGATGATTCCCATCACTGCCAGTCCGCGTAGCACATCAGCTACATCTACACGTGCGTGTCCTTTCAATTTTGTGTTTATTGCTTTTGTTTCCATGGGGTTATATATTAGCGTACAAAAATAGGAAAATCTTGAATAGTTGGCAAAAAAAGGAGGAAGTAATCAGATATTTCTTTAATTTTGTCCCCATCTTAAAAAAAGATATGGATATTTCGGAATTGCAACGTATTTATGCCGGTCATCCTAACACTAAGGGACTGGCTGCGTTATTGGAAGATTCCTCAGTGAGGACTATTTTCCTGGGAGGATTACATGCTTCTGCGGCAGCTTTATTTGTTTCCTCCTTTCTTAGAGAGAATAAACAGACATTTGTATTTGTACTGGGTGACTTGGAGGAAGCGGGTTACTTTTATCATGACCTGACACAGGTGAACGGTGATGAGCATATTTTGTTCTTTCCATCCTCGTATCGTCGGGCTGTTAAATATGGGCAGAAAGATGCAGCCAATGAGATCCTGCGTACGGAAGTGTTGAGCCGTTTACAGAAAGGCGATCCGCTATGTGTGGTGACTTATCCTGAAGCGTTGGCGGAGAAAGTGGTATCACAAAAGGTACTGATGGACAAGACGTTAAAACTTGGTGTGGGTGAGCATGTGGACACAGAGTTTATCACGGAAGTGCTGGCCGGTTACGGATTCGAGCATGTAGATTATGTTTATGAACCGGGGCAATATGCTGTACGCGGTAGTATTATTGACGTCTTCTCTTTTGCTTCCGAGTATCCTTACCGTATTGACTTTTTTGGTGACGAGGTAGACAGCATCCGTACTTTTGAAGTGGAAAACCAGCTTTCGAAAGAGAAGAAACAGAGCATTGCCATCGTGCCCGAGCTGACGAATGCCGCCGACAAGAGCGGGGTGTCTTTCTTTGAATTCATTCCTCGGGAAACAGTTCTGGCAATGAAAGACTTTCTTTGGGTACGTGAAAGAATACAGGTAGTACGGGAAGAGGCACTCTCTCCTCAGGCGCTTGCCGCATACGAGGGAGAGAAGACGGAACTGATGAATTTGGAACTGAAGCTGATAGACGGGGCGGAATTTACAGTACGGGCTTTGGATTTCAAACGGATTGAATTTGGTAACAAACCTACAGGAACTCCACAGGCAACGTTGGCTTTCGATACGACGGTCCAGCCTATTTTTCATAAGAATTTTGATTTGGTAAGCACTTCATTCACTGATTATCAGAAACGAGGTTACACCTTATATATATGTACCGATAGTGAGAAGCAGGCAAAGCGTCTGAAAGATATCTTTGAGGAGCGTGGTGATCATATCACGTTCATTCCGGTCAACAAGACTTTACATGAGGGCTTTACAGATAATGTATTGAAAAGCTGCTTTTTTACAGACCATCAGATTTTTGACCGTTTCCATAAATACAATCTTCGTAGTGACAAGGCGCGTAGCGGTAAGGTGGCATTGACCTTAAAAGAGTTGAGCCAGTTTGAGCCGGGTGACTTTGTGGTACATATAGATCATGGTGTAGGCCGTTTTGGCGGTTTGGTACGCATTCCGAATGGAAATACTACCCAGGAAGTGATTAAACTTATTTATCAGAATGAGGATGTGGTATTTGTTTCCATTCATTCCCTGCATAAAATATCCAAGTATAAAGGGAAGGAGGGAGAAACTCCCCGCCTGAACAAATTGGGAACCGGTGCGTGGGAAAAAATGAAAGAGCGTACCAAGAGCAAAATCAAAGATATAGCCCGTGACCTGATCAGACTGTATTCGCAACGTAAACAGGAAAAAGGATTCTCGTATAGTCCCGACAGTTTTATGCAACATGAATTAGAGGCGAGCTTTATTTATGAGGATACCCCCGACCAGTTGAAGGCGACTCAGGATGCCAAAGCCGATATGGAGAGCGACCGTCCTATGGACCGTCTGGTGTGTGGTGATGTGGGTTTCGGAAAGACTGAAGTGGCTATTCGTGCTGCTTTCAAGGCTGTGGCTGATAACAAACAGGTGGCTGTGCTGGTTCCCACTACGGTTTTAGCTTATCAGCACTTTCAGACTTTTAGCGAACGGTTGAAAGATTTTCCATGTAAGGTGGATTATTTGAGCCGCGCCCGCAGTACGAAAGATGTTTCCAGAATAGTGAAAGAACTGGCGGATGGAAAAATAAATATTTTGATCGGTACACATAAAATCATCGGTAAAAGCGTTAAGTTCAAAGATTTAGGATTGCTGATCATTGATGAGGAACAGAAGTTCGGAGTTAGTGTGAAAGAGAAGTTGCGTCAGATGAAAGTGAATGTGGATACACTTACTATGACCGCTACCCCCATCCCCCGTACTTTGCAGTTCTCGTTAATGGGCGCCCGTGATCTTTCTGTTATTCAGACTCCGCCTCCCAACCGTTATCCCATTCAGACAGAGGTGCATACCTTTAATGAAGATATCATAACGGAAGCGATCAATTTTGAAATGAGCCGTAACGGACAGGTATTCTTTGTCAATAACCGCATACAGAATCTGGTAGAATTGGAAGCCATGATCAAGCGGAATATACCCGATTGCCGTGTCTGCATAGGTCATGGACAGATGGAGCCCGAAAAGCTGGAGAAGATTATTTTCGACTTTGTGAACTATGATTATGATGTGCTGCTGGCAACCACCATTATCGAGAGTGGCATTGACATACCGAATGCCAATACGATTATCATCAACCAGGCGCAGAATTTTGGATTGAGTGATTTGCACCAGATGCGTGGACGTGTGGGAAGAAGCAATAAAAAAGCATTCTGTTATTTGTTGGCGCCTCCGTTGACTTCACTGACTCCTGAGGCAAAGCGTCGTCTTCAAGCCATTGAAAATTTCAGTGATCTGGGCAGCGGTATTCATATAGCCATGCAGGATTTGGATATCCGTGGAGCAGGAAATATGCTGGGGGCGGAGCAGAGTGGCTTCATTGCCGATTTGGGTTATGAAACTTATCAGAAGATACTGGCCGAAGCGGTGAAAGAGTTGAAAGAGGATGAGTTTGCCGATCTTTACGCAGAGGAGTTGCAGGCAGCGGGAGAAGAGAAAATCAGTGGCGAGAACTTTGTGGATGAATGTCAGGTGGAAAGTGATTTGGAATTGCTTTTCCCTAATGAGTATATCCCCAGCAGCAGCGAACGTATGTTGCTTTATCGTGAACTGGACGGATTGGAATTGGATAAGGACCTGCTCGCTTTCAAGGCACGGTTGGAGGACCGTTTCGGAAAGGTTCCTCCCGAAGGGCTGGAACTTCTGCGTATCGTACCTTTGCGCAGATTGGCTAAACGGTTGGGGGTGGAAAAAGTATTCTTGAAAGCCGGACGAATGACTTTGTTCTTTATCAGTAATCAGGAAAGTCCTTATTATCAAAGTGCGGCTTTTGGCAAGGTGATTGATTACATGAGCAAGAATCCGCGTTACTGCAATTTGCGTGAGCAGAACGGCAAGCGTAGTATGGTAGTCAAGAATGTGGAAACGGTAGAGACTGCGGTAGGTATTCTGCAGGAGATGGTGAGTCTGTGATAAAAGATGTCTGTATTGGCGGATTTCTTTCGTAGAAGAGATGAACCAACCGATGGTTCGGCAGAAACCTGCATTGCTGTAGAGTAAGCAGGATATGTTAACGTAAAATTGAATATTAACTAAATAAACAGCTGATTTTTAATTAATTGTTTAACGGATTTGAATTCGGGGTGTTTTATATTAAAAAATAATATAAGACGCTCCTTTTTCTTTTAACTTATCTATATTTTTACTATCTTACTTCCAGTTTAAAAGCGGACACTGAGATTTTTACTCACATATTGTCTAATTTAAAAAACACTTGTTATGGAAGTGAAAAAAGCACGAAGAGCCGACCTTGAAAAGGGTAAGTCCCGTTGGCTGTTCATGGGTCTCATTGTGACGCTGTCGTTTATGTTTGTTTCGTTCGAATGGACTGAACGTAATGTAACTTACGCGATCAGTGATTTAGTCAGTGACCCGGATTTCTTTGAAGAATTAGTTCCTGTAACCTATAATCAGGATAAACCTCTGCCGCCACCGCCTCCGCCGGCTGCCGTCAACCCGGAAGAGCTCAATATAGTGGATAATAACTCGACGGAAACAGAAACCGATATTGCAGCTTCAGACCCTACGGATGCTCCGGTAATTATACCGACCCCTATTGAAGTACCCGAAGAAGTAGTGGATGAAAATGTGGAATTTGTGGTGGTGGAAGAGATGCCGGTATTTCGTAACGGTAATGCTGATTTGATGAGGTATCTGAGTGAAAACATCAAATATCCTACCGTCAGTGCCGAGCAGGGAGTTCAAGGAAGGGTAGTGGTGCAGTTCGTTGTGGGTGTTCATGGAGAGATCCTGAATCCGGTAGTGGTGAAGAGCGTGGATCCGTATCTGGACAAGGAAGCAATCCGCGTGATCAGTTCCATGCCAAAATGGAAGCCCGGCAAGCAAAGAGGAAAAGCAGTGAGGGTGAAATACACTGTTCCTGTAGTCTTCAGACTGCAAAGTTAAGATTTAATTAGTATGGATGGAGGAAGCGTAATCTCAGAAGAGGACGCTTCCTCTTTTTTTATCGAGGAATAAATAGGGGATATTTATGAAAACATGTAAGAAAAAAGGGAGTGAAAGGAAATAGTTAGTAATAAAATGCTTGCTATCTTATTATATTTGTTACCTTTGTGGGTCTTATAATATGAAAAACAATGAAAATAACAATTCTACAGAGAAATATAGAATGGGCCAATCCACAGGCCAATATAGCAAGGGCGGACGAAGCGATAAGCTGTCTGCCGGATGCTGATCTGTTTGTTTTACCCGAAATGTTTTCCACCGGTTTTTGTACGCAACCCGAAGGAATTGCGGAGAGCGCCGACAGTGAAACCCTGCACTGGATGAAGCGTAAGGCAGCCGAGCGGAATTGTGCTATTGCAGGCAGTGTAGCAGTATGTGAGAATGGAAACTATTATAATCGTTTTTACTTTGTCCATCCGGATGGAGCCGTGCAGCATTATGATAAGAAACATTTGTTCACCTTTGGGGGCGAACACAAGCGTTTCACTGCCGGCACAGAGCGTGTGGTGGTGAACTTCCGTGGGGTACGTATCCTGTTGGAAGTATGTTATGACCTTCGCTTCCCTGTTTGGGCACGTAACCTGGGTGATTATGACATGATACTTTATGTGGCAAGCTGGCCCACTCCCCGTGTGGATGCCTGGAGCGCGCTGCTTCGGGCGCGGGCTATTGAGAACCAGTGCTATGTGGCCGGAGTGAACCGCATGGGAGTTGATCCTGCCTGTGAATATTCGGGTGGCAGCGCCATCATCGATCCCTACGGAAAGACGATAGCCGAATGTCCGTGGAGCAGGGAAAGCGCGGTGTCGGCTGATATAGATATGGAGGCATTGCAGGCTTTCCGGAAGAAATTTCCGGTACTGGATGATGCCGACCCCTTTACATTGATATAAAACAATTAATAAAATAATAGATGATGGCTGAAAAGAAATTATTGTTGGGCGATGAGGCAATTGCCCTCGGAGCGATACATGCCGGCATATCGGGTGTATATGCCTATCCGGGTACACCGTCCACTGAAATCACAGAGTTTATCCAGAATAATCCTTTGGCAAAGGAAAGAAAATTGCACAGCACTTGGTGTACCAATGAAAAAACGGCCATGGAGGCTGCGCTGGGTATGTCATACGCGGGAAAGCGTGCTTTGGTATGTATGAAACATGTAGGTATGAATGTGGCTGCCGATGCGTTTGTCAATTCTGCCATAACCGGCGTGAACGGTGGTCTGGTGGTGCTGGCTGCCGATGACCCTTCCATGCACTCGTCACAGAACGAGCAGGATTCACGTTTTTATGGAAAATTTGCTATGATTCCCATGCTGGAACCGTCTTCCCAACAAGAAGCATACGATATGATGGATTACGCATATACACTCTCGGAAAAACTGAAGTTGCCGGTGCTGATGCGTGTGGTTACCCGTCTGGCACATTCGCGTGCCGGTGTGGAAGTAGCCGATATCCGTGAGGAAAATCAGTTGAATCCTGATCATGAACGTGCCCACTGGGTATTGCTGCCGGGTAATGCGCGTAAACAATATCTGGATTTAGTGAAAAAGCAGGAGAAGCTGGAAGAAGCTTCCTCCAAATCTCCTTATAATTATCTGGAAGGGTTGAATCCCGAATATGATTATGAATTCGGAGTGATAGCCTGTGGTATCGGTTATAATTATGTGAAGGAGGCGGATACGGACAGTTGCCATATTCCGGTATTGAAAGTTTCGCAGTATCCGTTGCCGGCTGAAGAAATCAGGACGATGGCAGACCGTTGCGGATATGTTTTGGTAGTGGAAGATGGCCAGCCGTTTGTGGAAGAGCAGGTAAAAGCGATTCTTTCCTCAGACTATGAGATCAAGGGACGCCTGACCGAAACTTTGCCACGTACCGGTGAACTGACTCCGGATAATGTGGGCGAGGCAATCGGATGGGGAATCAAACGTCCGTTTGGTAAACCTCAGGTGGTGATGCCGCGTCCGCCTGCATTGTGTCAGGGATGTGGTCATCGGGATGTGTATGATGCATTGAACAAGGTGGCTGCGGAATATCCGGATGCACGCATTTTCGGTGATATCGGTTGCTATACATTAGGTGCGTTGCCCCCGTTCCGTGCTATTGACAGTTGTGTGGATATGGGTGCTTCCATAACCATGGCCAAAGGTGCTTCCGATGCGGGAGTATTTCCGGCCATTGCGGTTATCGGTGACTCTACATTCACTCATTCCGGTATGACCGGTCTGCTGGATGCGGTCAATGACCATGCCAATATCACTGTGGTGATTTCGGATAACCTGACTACTGCCATGACCGGTGGACAGGACTCTGCCGGTACGAACAAATTCGAGGCGATCTGCCTGGGATTAGGGGTAGAACCCGAACATGTGCGTGTGGTGGTTCCATTACCAAAGAATATGGAAGAAATCACCCGTACCATTCGTGAGGAAATAGAATATAAAGGGGTGTCTGTCATTATTCCGCGCAGAGAATGTATCCAGACATTGAATCGTAAACTAAGACAGAAAAAAGCAGATAAGGCATGAGAAAAGATATCATACTTTCGGGCGTAGGAGGACAGGGTATCCTGACTATCGCTACTATTATAGGAGAAGCTGCTACGGCAGAAGGCATCAATTTGAAGCAGGCCGAGGTACACGGTATGAGCCAGCGCGGAGGAGATGTACAGTCCAATCTGCGTTTGTCCGACGAAACGATTTATTCGGATCTGATCGCTCAGGGTGAGGCGGATCTGATTATTTCCATGGAACCGATGGAGGCGTTGCGTTATCTGCCTTACTTGCAGGAAGAAGGTTGGGTGATTACTTCCGCTAATCCTTTCAAGAACATTCCCGACTATCCTGAAGAAGTGGATCTGATGAGAACTTTGGAAAGTCTTCCGCATGTGGTGAAGTTGGAAATAGAGGATATGGCAAAAGAAAACAGTATGCCTAAATGCGCGAATGTGATTCTGCTGGGCATGGCTGCGAAGTATATTGAGATCGTATCACCGGAACAGTTGCGTGAAAGCATAGGGCGTGTGTTTGCCACAAAAGGTGAGAAGATTGTTGAAATGAATCAGAAGGCTTTTGATATAGGCTTGAATGCGGTAAAGAACTGGTAATGCCATGAAGATATTTAGTGAAGAATTAGTGGAGAAGGCGGTGAAGGAACTGCACATCGCCAATCTTGCACAGGCTACTATCGGTGATGTGTTGTTGGTAGCCCAGTATCTGGAAAAGGAAACGGGGATTCCTTTTATCCGCATGGATCAGGGATCTCCCGGTCTTGCCGCCAATCAGATAGGGATTGAAGCGGAGAAAGCTGCTTTGGACAGGGGAGTCGGATCGCAATATCCGGCTGCCGCAGGAGTGCCCGAGTTGAAAAAGGAGGCTTCCCGTTTTGTAAAAGCTTTCTTGAATCTGGATATCTCTCCGCGCGCTTGTGTGCCTACCACCGGGTCGGTGGCGGGTTCATTCGGCTCGTTCATAGCCTGTACGCAGCGTATTCCGGGGAAAGACAAGGTATTGTTCATTGATCCCGGATTTCCTATTCAGAAATCCCAGCTTCGCATTATCGGCGTGGAGTGGGAAGAATTTGATATCTATCATTATCGTGGACAGGCCTTGCGTGAGAAATTGGAAAGTTTCCTGAGTAAAGGCGATATAGCAACGATTATCTATTCTAATCCGAATAATCCGGCATGGATTTGTCTGGAAGAGGAGGAGTTGCAGATAATCGGCGAACTGGCAACCCAATACGATGTGATTGTCATGGAAGACCTCGCTTATTTCTGCATGGATTTCCGTCGGGATATGGGACATCCTTTCGAACCGCCCTATCCGCCTACTGTGGCAAGATATACGGATAATTATATCCTGATGCTTTCTTCTTCCAAGATATTCAGTTATGCCGGACAGCGTATGGCATTGACATGTATCAGCGACAAACTGTTCGACCGCCAGTTCCCTGCATTAGCAGAACGGTATAAAGATGCAGGGGTATTCGGTCCTACACTGATTGCTTCCATCCTTTATATGATTACTTCGGGATGTACGGCTTCCACTCAGTATGCATACGCTGAAATGCTCCGTCTGTCTACCGAAGGTAAAATCAATTTTGTGGAAGATACCCGCGAATATGCCCGTCGTGCGGAACGCATGAAGAAAATATTTACCGACAATGGTTTCCATATCGTATATGACTATGATGCTACCCAGGTGGTGGGAGATGGTTTCTTCTTTACCATTGGTTACGGAAATATGACAGGGGGTGAATTGCTCCGGGAGTTATTGTATTATGGGGTAAGCAGCATCTCGCTTTCTACTACCGGCAGCGAGCAGGAAGGTGTCCGCGCCTGTACGTCACGGATGCGCGATGAACTTTATCCGGTGATGGAGGAACGCATGAGAGCTTTTCATGAAGATCATTGAAAATAATGTGCTAATAGGATAATGTGCCGATTGTCATATGGTGTGTTTGTGCACCAGTACATTGGCTAATTAGCACATTGAAAAATTATTTATTATGATTTGGAACAAAAATAAAGAGTGCATGAGCCGGGACGAAATGAGCGCTCTGCAGGGAAAACGCCTGAACAAGTTGGTGAACCTGGTTTATCATAATGTCCCTTTTTATCGTAACAAGATGCAGGAGATGGATTTATCTCCGGATGATATTCAGACTATTGAAGACATTGTAAAACTTCCTTTTACTACCAAACAGGATTTACGTGATAATTATCCATATGGTCTTCAGGCTGCTCCTGCTTCGGAAATTGTACGTGTGCACGCTTCTTCGGGAACAACCGGGAATCCTACCATTGTGGGATATACGCGTCGTGACTTGTCTGTATGGTCCGAAGTGATGTCACGTTGTCTTTCAGCATACGGGGTTACCCGTAATGATACCTTTTCTGTCAGTTATGGCTATGGCTTGTTTACAGGCGGGTTGGGCGCACATTATGGGGTGGAGAATCTGGGGGCGACTGTTATCCCGGCTTCTACAGGAAATACGGAAAAGCATGTCCGTCTGATTCGCGACTTGGGTATAACGGGAATTGCCTGTACTCCTTCATACGCTCTTTATCTGGCAGAAGTGGTGGAACGTATGGGATTGACCAAGAATGATATCAATCTCCGTATCGGAGCTTTCGGAGCCGAGCCATGGACGGAAAGTATGCGTAAGGAGATAGAAGAGCGGCTGGGATTGAAAGGGTATAATATTTATGGATTAAGTGAGATTA
>OLES01000030.1_pt1 | contig 52180 bp, 37 predicted proteins | sample 1602811 | NCBI WGS metagenome assembly OLES01 (sample SAMN02675049, study PRJEB24791) | human gut metagenome, SKBSTL061 | isolation source: stool | host: Homo sapiens | place: USA | reverse complement strand
TTCATTGTTGTTGGGGTTGGCTCCCCAACTGTGTACTATTTCAGGAGAGGACAAAAACTTCTTTTCCTCCGTTGGAAATTTAATTTTCCAACGGAGGAACGTTTTTGGAAAGTTGACAAAACGGTTGGATCCTCACGGCTGTCTCGGGTCTGATCGCACGACAAATAACGATGCGTCTCGGCAAGAGGGCTAGTTCGTACCGAGACGCATCGCTGTCTGTGAGGGGGAATGTGGCTAGATCTGTAGCTTGTAGCGCCCGTCGGGCTGGAGCGAGACGGCGCCTTCGCTCTCGAGGAGGAAGAGTCGGAAGCTTACCTCGTCGACCCCCATGAGCGTCTGGTCACAGAGAGCATCGATCGAGAGGCCATCACCGCTCTCTACGATCAGATCGAGGAGGGGGCGTGTCTCAGGCTCTAGGCGAGCACGCAGAGCGTTGAGCTTGCTCTCGTGAGACATGGAGCTACCGGCACTGCGCGCCTTATGGTCGGGCTTCTTCCACTCGAGGTCTTCGCAGAGGTGAGTAGCTGAGGAGATGAGCTTGGCGATATTGTTGTAGATAAGGTTGTTGCACCCTTCGTTTTCACGATCTGAGGGGCGACCTGGAAGGGCGTAGACGGAGCGGTCGTAGTCAAAGGCTTGGTGAGCCGTGATGAGCGACCCGCCACGCTCGGCAGACTGACCGACGAGGGTCGCCTGCGTGAGCCCCGCCACGATACGATTGCGCAAGACAAACTGATGTCGCTGGGGCTTGACACCCGCTGGGTACTCGGAGAGTAACGCTCCGCTGTAGGCTACGATGCTGCGAGCGAGGTTGCGGTGATTGCTCGGGTAGATCATGTGAAGTCCGTGCGCCAGCACGGCAACGGTGGGCAAGCCCGCCTGTAGCGCCGCTTTGTGTGCGATAGCGTCTAGACCGAGTGCCAGTCCGCTGACGATGGTCACGCTGTCGGTCACGTAGGGCAGGTGACTGATGATCGACTGCAGATCCTCGACACCATGCTGCGAAGGCTTGCGCGTGCCGACGACGCTGAGCGTCTGTTCCGCATGAAGTGATGCTAGGTCGCCTAGATAAAAGAGTATCAGTGGCGCATCGGCACACTGGAGGAGTAGGGGAGGGTAGTCGGCATCGTAAATGCTGACCATTCGAATGCCTAGATCGGCGGTACGCTGTAGCTGCGCTTGCGTTTCCTCAAGCTTAGCCCGATCCCGTAGGAGCGGGTAGAGATGCGTGTAGACGTGGCCGTTGAGCCTTGCCAGAGCTTGTGGATCAGCCCATAGTGCTGTGGCTGATCCGGCAAACTCTATCAGATGGCGAGCAAGCTGTAGCGATACGCCCTTGAGCTGTGTCAAGGCGTAGATACACAGATGCTCGCGGCTTATCTCAGGCATTGGCTAGGCGGTGGGGATTACTGCTTAGCGAGCCACTCGTAGCCGTTGCGGAAGAACTGTATCCACGGAGAGACCTGATCCTCCTGGCGACGCTCCTCGGGATAGAAGCCACACTGCCAGGTGAGTGTAGCACGCTCTGGGTGAGGCATCATAGCTAGGTGACGGCCATCGCTACTGCAGAGTGCTGCTATGCCACGCTCGGAGCCATTAGGATTGCCGGGGTAGGTGTCGTAATGGTAGCGTGCTGCGATCTGCTCATCGGGTATCGTGGGGCAGACGAAGCGACCCTCGCCGTGAGCCACCCAGACACCGAGCTGACAGCCCTCGAGACCTTGTGTCAAGATAGCGCCCGTGTCGGCGATGTCTACGGTTAGGAAGTTGGACTCAAACTTGTGCGAGGCGTTGTGCTCCAGCTTGAAGAGGCTTTCGCCCTGAGCATCCTTGCCGAGGAGCCCGAGCTGAGCCATGAGCTGACAGCCGTTGCAGATGCCGAGTGAGAGTGTGTCGGGACGAGCGTAGAAAGCTTCGATAGCCTTGCGAGCACGCTCATTGTAAAGGATACCCGCAGCCCAGCCCTTGGCAGAGCCTAAGACATCGGAGTGCGAGAAGCCTCCGCAGTAGACGAGCATACGTATGTCGGACAGGTCGGTGCGCCCCTCGATGAGGTCGGTCAGATGGATGTCCTCCACGTCAAAGCCTGCGAGGTGCAGTGCGTAAGCCATCTCACGCTCACCGTTGGTTCCGTTGTCACGTAGGATAGCCGCTTTGATACCTGAGGCCTTCGTGCGATGAGGCTCTAGACCAAGACCAGCATAGGTGCCAGCGAAAGCGTGCGGGAAGCGCCACTGTACGGGTTGCTTGCCCAGATTCTCGTAGCGACTTGTTGCTAGTGCTTCGCCACTCTGGAAGCAGTCCAGTAGGTAAGATTTGTTTGCCCAGCACTTGCGTGCAGCATCGATGTCGATCTCGTACGTCTTGCCCTCCTGATGGATCATCAGTAGGCGAGACTCGGTGGGTGCACCGAGGTCGGCATAAGCAATCTCGTACTCCTCGAGGATACGCTTCGCCTGCTCTGCCTTAGAAACCTGTAGGATGACGCCGGGGTTCTCGCTATAGAGCGCCGTGACGAGGTCCACATGGGAGAGCTCATCGAGGCTGATCTCAGCGCCACCCTGCGTATTGGCGAAGCACATCTCCAAGAGCGTCGTGACCATACCGCCTGCCGAGATGTCGTGACCAGCGAGGACTAAGCCCTTGTGAATCAACACCTGAACGGCCTCAAAGGCGGTGGCGAAGTAGTCGGTGTCGCCGACTGTGGGGAAGCTGTCGCCCAGCTGTCCCAATGCTTGTGCCAGAGCTGAGCCACCGAGCGCCATCGGAGCAAAGCTAAAGTCTATGTAGAGCAGACGGCTCTGCTTAACAGCCTTGAGCTCAGGCGTTACGATGCCCCTGACGTTGCTCACGGGAGCTGCTGCGGTGATGATCAGTGTGCCTGGGCTCATCACCTGCTTTCCGTCGGGATACTTCTGCGTCATGGAGAGCGAATCCTTGCCCGTCGGGATGTTGATCCCTAGATCTATGGCAAACTCGCTACAAGCCTGCACCGCCTGATAGAGACGTGCGTCCTCGCCCTTGTTGCGACAAGGCCACATCCAGTTAGCACTGAGCGAGATGCCACGTATGCCGCCTTCGATGGGGGCAAAGACAATGTTCGTCAGAGCCTCTGCGATAGCCATCCGAGAGCCATCCCCAGCATCGATGAGTGCCACCTGAGGCGCATGTCCTACGGCAGTCGCCATACCGCTCTTGCCGTCGTAGTCTAGTGCCATAGCACCAAGATCGGAGAGTGGTAGCTGAAGCGCGCCAACGCATTGCTGCTGTGCCACACGACCCGTAACGGAGCGGTCCACTTTGTTGGTCAACCAATCCTTAGAGGCGACCGCTTCGAGGGTCAAGACTTTGTCTAGATATTCGCGCCACTGCTCTTTGTCATAGCTGACTGGGGCAAACTGGTGAGCGAGCGTCTCGTCCTCCATAACCGTCTTGGGCGACTGTCCCAGCAGGTCGGACACGGCTAGGTCGATGGCTGCGCGTCCCTCCCGCTCTGTGCTAAAGAGGAGACGCTCATCGTCGGTCGTCTCGCCTACCTTATATATAGGACTACCCTCACGACGTGCTATCTGCTCTATCTGCGCATACTCACGCTCCTGGATGAGCAGACCGACACGCTCTTGGCTCTCATTGCCGATGATCTCTCTAGCGGAGAGCGTCGGGTCGCCCACGGGTAGTGCGTCAATGTCGATGCGCCCCCCAGTCTCCTCGATCAGCTCGGTGAGACAGTTCAGGTGTCCGCCAGCACCATGGTCGTGGATGCTCACGATCGGGTTGTCGCCCTGCTCGCTGATGGCGCGGACCACGTTGAGGACACGCTTCTGCATCTCAGGATTGGCACGCTGCACCGCATTAAGCTCGATACCGCTACTGTACTCGCCCGTAGCGACAGAGCTGACGGCACCGCCACCCATACCGATGCGGTAGTTGTCGCCACCGAGTAGCACGACCGTTTCGCCAGGTTGTGGTGTCTCCTTCTTAGCATCCTCTTGAGGCGCGTAACCCATACCGCCCGCCAGCATGATCACCTTGTCGTAGCCGTAGAGCGTACTGTCGGCACCCTCCTGATGCTCGAAGGTGAGCAGCGAACCATTGATCAGTGGCTGTCCAAACTTATTACCAAAGTCACTAGCGCCGTCGCTCGCTTTCGTCAGAATCTCTTGCGGAGACTGGTAAAGCCAAGGACGTGGGTCTAACTTGGCGGGGCTAAGCTTCTGATCCTTCTCTAGGCGTGGGTAGGAGGTGATGTAGACGGCACTACCAGAGAGTGGTAGCGATCCCTTGCCACCGCACATGCGGTCACGGATCTCACCGCCCGAGCCGGTAGCTGCGCCGTTGAAGGGCTCGACCGTCGTGGGGAAGTTGTGCGTCTCAGCCTTTAGTGCCAAGACTGTATTGCGCTCCCGTAGTGTAAAGAGCGAGGGCTCCGTCGCGCTCGTTGGCGCAAACTGCCAGACGCGGGGGCCCTTGACAAAAGCTACATTGTCCTTGTAAGCCGATACGATGCCGTTGGGGTTCTCCTTGGAGGTTTGCTTGATCATCGCAAAGAGCGAATCGTTTTGTCGCAAGCCGTCGATGATGAAGGTGCCGTTGAATATCTTATGGCGGCAGTGCTCCGAGTTGACCTGTGAGAAGCCGAAGACCTCAGAGTCTGTCAGCGGACGACCGATGCGTGCCGAGACGCTCTCTAGATAGGCTATCTCCTCCTCGCTTAGGGCTAGTCCCTCCTCCTCATTGTACGCCTCTAGGTCCGTGATCTCACGGATCGGCTGAGGCTCAGCGGTCATGGCGAAGCTATCCTGACCCAGCCCCTTGTAGATCGCTTGGAGCATCGGGTCGTAGTGCGGCTTCGCTTCGTGAGTACGTGTGAGCTGCTCGATACGATCGATGCCAGAGATGCGCATGTTTTGCGTTATCTCCACAGCGTTGGTACTCCATGGAGTCACCTGCGTAGGACGAGGTCCCACATAAGTCCCCTCGAGATGAGACTCGGGAGCCAGCTGCGCTCCGCCAAAGAGCCACGAGAGACGCTCGCAGGTCTCCTCGCTGAGAGCTGAGGTGTGTGAGACTGCATAAATCGTATCACCAAGGACAAAGTAACTAATCATAGCGGGTTGTGTATAATGGGTCTGAAACTACTTACGTGCAAATGTACGGAATTTAGTGTTGAGGGCAGCGGTTTAGACATATAGCTGCCCAGCTTTGTTGAGCGTGGGAATGTGTATTGAGCAGTCTTGCTCGAGGCAGAGACGTAAGCTCTCGGGGTAGCCACGCTGTATCAGACGCTGGTTGTGATCGCAATTGTAGAGGTAGTCGTAGAGGCGAGCACGGTGCTGGCGGTAAAGCTCTAGCGCCGTGCGGCTGCTGTCGGTGAGTCGGTAGGTTGTGCCCAGCTCCTCAAGCTTGTCTAGGAGCGCAGCACCGTAGAGCGTGTCCTCGATGCAGAAGCTGTTTTGCCAACCAGAAGCGAGTACTGTCACGGCACGCCCCGAAGCTTGGCAGTGGCGCGCCACGGCGGTGAGATTGCTAAAAGCGCCTACGATAATCTCTGCTGCGCCAGCCTCCCTAGCTGCGTGAATGGCTTGGGTGCCGTTGGTCGTCGTGAAGACGATGCTACGTCCGCCGATCCGCTCAGCGGTAAACTCGGAGGGGTCGTTGCCTAGGTCAGCCCACGGGCAACGCATCGCATTGCGCTCGGCAGCTACCACGTAGCCCTTACCGAGAAAGCTCTCCGCCTCATCGGTCGTCGCCACGGGAATGATCTCCTTAGCGCCATGGTCAAAGGCCGCCACCATCGAGGTGCCAGCACGCAGTATGTCCACAACGACCACCACGCTGTCCTCCTGATGGTAGTAAGGGTAGAGCGCAGGGCACGGACAAATATCAAAAGTTAGATGTGCCATAGAATGTGTACTCTTGCTTATTCTTCGTCTTCCTCGATCGTTATGCTGGACTTTGCCGTCCTTCTAAGCTCAATAACAACATCTTTACGATCCATTCCTAGTAATAGCATGGCTTTAGACATGCGATCCAATATCATATTGATAGTTGCGTCACAATGTACGAAGAGCTCTTCAGGCTTAATATCTGAAAGTTGAGTACAGAATTTATCTTCAAGGTTTTTGTATCGTGTCTGGTAGTCTGGTCGCTTCAACAAAAGTTGACTAAACCTACTCCAGTTCACGATAGAGTCCTTTCGACTAAATACTTCTTGTTGATTAAGCATGAGCTCTTCCAACGCTGCTGGTTCTTGATATTTGAAGTACTTGACAAACTGGAGTAATGTTCCAGACCAGTTCTTGACCTCGTACGTTTGCTGATATATCCTAAGCTGCTTGGGCTTAGTTCCTTTTGCCCACTCTAAACTGCCATCAAACGGATATATAACACTTTCTGTCTTTTGATCTGAATCATCTTTCCAATTATTGGTCTGCTTGTATTCATCGGGTAGCGAGAAGGTGTCTAGGAAGAGACTAATCATACGATCTTGATGGTCGAGGATGCTTTCTTCACGCCATTGCTCATACTGACAGATGTCATGGCTGTATCCTATGTTCGAGGTAGCCAATCGTGCCTTCTTGTCAGCAAAAGATTTATTGCCCATTTCACCATTGAACTCAGTAAGTATCAGGTTGCCGATGTTGTGCAAGTAGTGCTGGTGTATCTCCTCAGCCTTCTCCTCGCCCAACTCGGAGCGCCACACTTCGTTGAGCGTCTGTGGCATAATGTGCTCGATAGTGACAAGTGGATCGTGAAAATCTACGGAAACTTTAGCCTGATGTTTCTCCATTTTACCTAGGATGAACTTACTATAGCTACTCACATCTTTGTAGAAAGCTAGTCGCTCTAAAGTCTCTCGAATTTCTTTATCGTTTGGTAAGCGTAGTCTATAAAAGAGATTGGATAGAATCTTTATCAGTGAAGTCTCTCCGCTTGCTATTGCTGGAAGATAAAAGGTCAGTGTAGGGATGTTCTTATTCTCTGCTTGTGTTAATTTAACTACACGCCTACGTATCAGATAGGTGCGAATGGACTCTAGAGACTCTATAAGTAAGGTGTCGCAGATTGTCGTATTAGGGTTCGAAGACTGTCGCATATGAAGCAACTCTAGCACAAAAGGCTTAAAAGCTTCACTCGATATGTCGTGAAATATATTGTGTAGGAGTTCCTTAATGGTTTGATCATCCTCCTTGTTAGGAGACACGGGAGTGTAGTATTTAGGCTCTACAATGTTTAAGTAACAAGGAACGTAAGACTCTATATCTCTGATGAAATCTTTCTTGCTATCAAATGTACGCTCAACGAATTCTTTGAACTGATAGTACAGCTCTTTGGTGTTGTTGTCACTGACTACTTTATAGGATTTCTTGTTTTTGCACTGGAGATAGTCGCGGAAGAATTTAGATGTGTACTCCTCTCCCACTTCGCACAAAGGCTGCTCTATCTTGGGCTGCCATACCCCATCGTAGATTGTTGTTTGCTGATCACTAGGCATCCCGAGTAAGATGTAGTTGCGGATAAGGTCCGACAGGGTGAGGGGCTTGCCGAGCGAATTGAGCGTCTCAAAGATAACCTGTGGGTCTTCTCCTTTGTATGGCTCTTCTGACAGCTCTATTATAGCTACATTTATTCGTTGAAGAGCAGTTATGAAGTGTTCCGCAGTTATGCCTTCGTTTTCCAGTTGTTTCCTTAGCAGTCGTATGAATAAGTTATACGCATCTGTGATTTTCCCTGGGACTGATTCTTTTCCCATAACCAATGCACCATAAGCATCCCAGTCGGAAGTTACCTGCTTGAGCTTGATTTTATCCTTGAACGTAGACTTCTCGTTAATGAGTAATGTGTTAGTGATGTTTTGTTTTTCTTCTTGGTCTGTAGAGAGGTCTCGTAATGCAATGCAAAAGATCAAAGTAGTGGTCAGACGTTGCTGTCCGTCGATGATCACTTGTCGCTTAGCAAATGAACCTTGTCCTTCCCACTTGTATACTAGGGTCCCAAAGAAATGCTGCTGTTTATCTTTTTGCATCGGATCTTGTTCAGAGTGAACTAATCTCATGACATCATCAAAGAAGCGATTTATTTGTTCTCTGCCCCACGAGTATGCTCGCTGATACGGAGGAATGAAAAATGAAGTGTTATTAAGGCTTAGAGCTTCAAAGATTGATGAATTAGAAGTTTTCATAGGATGGAGTATCTGTTTGAGAAAGGTAGGTTGTATTGTCAAAGCCCTCCACGAGTGAGGCTGAGATGCTCAGTGGAGGGCTTTGCTTAGCGTGCTGCTTGTCGCTTAGTGCAGCGTGTGATTACTTGCGGAAGGGTGGCTTGACCACCTTAGCCTCTAGGTTGCGCTTGCGGACGGCGATGTAGATCTTGCTCTCCAGCTTGCTGTACTCCGTAGAGACGTAACCCATACCAATGCCCACCTTGAGTGCGGGAGACATGGTACCAGAGGTGACGACACCGATCTTCTCGCCAGCCTCGTTGACTATGTCGTAGTGCTGACGGGGGATACCCTTGTCGACCATCTCGAAGGCGACGAGCTTGCGCGTCAAGCCCTCAGCCTTCTGCTTGAGCAGTGCCTCACGACCTACGAGGTCGGGCTTATTGTCCGTGAGCTTGGTGATCCAGCCTAGACCGCTCTCTAGCGCCGTGTGCTGATCGTCGATGTCGTTGCCGTAGAGGCAGAAACCAGCCTCCAGACGGAGCGTATCACGCGCACCCAGACCAGCTGGCATGATGCCCTCGGGCTTGCCAGCCTCAAAGATAGCGTCCCAGATCTTGTCGGCATACTGAGGGAAGAAGTAGAGCTCGAAGCCTCCGCAGCCCGTGTAGCCCGTATTGGAGATAATCACGTTGGGGCAGTCTGCGAAGGTACCCACCTTAAAGTGGTAGTAGGGGATGTCGAGTAGGTCGATGTCCGTCAGACGCTGTAGTACTTGCGTTGCCTTCGGGCCCTGTACGGCTAGCTGTCCAATCTTGGCGGAGCCGTCCTCTAGGTCAGCACCCATATCGTTTTGCTTGAGGCACCACGCCCAGTCCTTGACCACGTTGGCAGCGTTGGGGACGAGCATGTACTTGTCCTCCTCGTAGCGATATACGAGGAAGTCGTCTAGTAGTGTGCCCTGCTCCGTCGTAAAGCAGCTGTACTGTATCTGCCCCACCTCCAGCTTGGAGGCATCGTTGCTCGATACTTTCTGTAGAAATTCGAGAGCCTTCGGTCCCTTGACCCAAAACTCTCCCATGTGTGACACGTCAAAGACACCGACGCCGTTGATCACATTCATGTGCTCCTCAAGGATCCCCGTAGGGTACTCGATAGGCATATTGTAGCCTGCGAAGTCGTGCATCTTAGCACCCAGTGCTATGTGACGCTCTGTAAATGGAGTAGTCTTCATAATGGTATGATGTTATAGATTGATCTGTATTGAATTTAGTGAGCTAAGCTCATTCGCTCCCCAAAGATAATGAAAATGGAGATACCAACCCTTTAGAAGCAAAAAAACTAGGTAGTGTAAAGACCACGAAATGCCTAGAAGACGAAGTTCTTTACGCTCATACCCCTCTCTAAGGATGTGATCTATGAAACAGAGGAAGAGAGACTTCTGAGGTGTATGTGTCATACTTTGGTAACTTTTTTGTGGTACTTTTGCGGGTGAAATCAATCATCTCAAACTCGTATGCGACATCTCACGAAGCTCGTCTTACTTATCATTACCCTTGCACTTACCGCTTATCTAAATGCTCGGTTAAATGCTCAGGAACCATTTACACAAGAGGTGCGCGGAGAGGTCATCTCCGCACTCCCTGATGACACGATCGTTGGAGCCTCGATCGTATTGGTCGGTAGTGATCCACTTGTAGGGACAACGACAGGCTCAGATCAGAAGTTTTCTCTACGGTTACCTGTAGGTCGTTGCTCCTTGCAGATTAGTTGTATAGGCTATGACTCTCAGGAGGTAGACCTCCTCGTTGTAGCGGGCAAGCAGAGCGTGCTGCATATAGCCTTGACACCATCAGATACTAAGCTCGATGCCGTGGTCGTGACAGCTCCGTATGACAAGAGTACTCCTACGAATAGACTCAGCCTAGCTGGGGCTCGTAGCTTTAGCGTTGATGAGGCGTATCGCTTTGCCGCTTCTCTAGGCGACCCAGCTCGTATGGTGCGTAGCTTCGCTGGTATCATGCCAGTCAACGACTCTCGCAACGATATCATCATACGAGGTAATTCACCCTCTGGGGTGCAGTGGATCCTAGATGGTATCGAGATCAGCAATCCCAATCACTTCAATACAGGTGTCGGTATGACTGGTGGACAGGTAAGCTATCTGAATACCAATCTGCTGAAGAACTCGGACTTTCACCTGAGTGCTTGGCCAGCCCCTTATGGTAATGCGCTCTCGGGTATCTTTGACTTGCGCCTACGTCGTGGCAATCTCGAGCGACATGAGTTCTGGCTACAGTCAGGCTTTGGTGGACTAGAGCTAGGTGCTGAGGGGTACCTGCGCAAGGGGAGTCAATCGTCTTACCTTGCTTCTTATCGCTACTCTGTCCCTGACATCATGCATGCTCTAGGCTTTAAGATGCCAGTGGTGCCACGCTATCAAGACTTCACGACGAAGCTCCACTTCGACCTAGGGCAGGGGCATGCACTCTCTTTCATCGGACTATTTAGCAAGAGTCACATACACTTTGCCACAAACGAGCTGGGAGACAATTTTGAATATGCCGACTACGACTTTAGTAAGCTTTCTTTCGCACAGCGCATCGCAATCAATTCGACAACTTACATTGCAGGGCTGACACACAGCGTACAGTTTTCCTCCCGTACGTCACTCCGTACGCAGCTCTCTTTCGTACGCTCTGATACCAGTATGCCTGTTGATACGATGAACCTCCGAGGAGGCAAGCAGGATCCTCAGTGGCATCTCATGTGGTCGGAGGCTGCACAGGAGAATAGATGGTCACTTCACTCGGATCTCACTTGGCATCCCAGTAGGGAGGGGCTACTCGTGGCGGGAGTCAGAGGCGATCTTTTTGATGCGCACTACTTGGAGCAGACGGCTGATGGTACGTTTGCTCAAGGTGTGCGGACGATTGTTGAGGAGAGCCCGCTCTATGGTATGATCCGAGCCTATGGACAGTATCGTCATCGCCTAGGAGACTACTGGACAGCCACAGTGGGACTACATAGTATGTACCTTACGATCAATGATCGCTATGCTATCGAGCCCCGTATGGGCATACAGTATCAGCCAGCTCGCTCTCACACGATCGGTCTTGCTGCGGGGATGTATAGTCAGATGCTCCCTCGCTCCTTCTACTTCATTCGTCATTATACTCCAGAGGGTATTGAGTATCGCAACAAGAAGGTCGACTTCACACGTAGTGCCCAGGTGGATGTCTACTACGACTGGGCTTTTGCACCCAACTGGCATGCTAAGATAGAGGGATACTATCAGGAGCTATACAAAGTGCCTGTGGTCAATGATCCGAACTCTATATGGACGCTCCTAGAGATAGGAGGCGCTGGACAAAACTACATAGAGCGTCAGAGCGATCTAGTCAATAAGGGGCGTGGTAGAAACTATGGTGTAGAGCTTACGGTGGAGAAGTTTTATAGCAACAACTACTACCTGCTCTTTAACGCGTCACTCTACAGCTCGACCTATACGACCGGATTTCAGAAAGAGTGGTGGAGTACCGTCTTCGATGGCCGGTATCTTGTCAATATGACGGGTGGATATGAGTGGCAGTTGCCGAAGCACTGGGCGCTTTTTACCGATCTTAAGGCCTCCTATGCGGGGGGCATTCGCTACACACCGATACGAGAAGATCTGTATAAGCAGAGTGGTCAGATAGAGCTTGACAAGACACAAGTCAATGCTCGTCAAGCCAAGGATTACCTCCGAGCAGACTTAAAGATAGGAGCTCGCCAGATAGGTCAGCGTATCACCCAGGAGTGGGCAGTGGACCTGCAGAATGTGACGAATCGTAAGAATGTCATGTCTATCCTCTTCGACAATGGGGAGTACTCGACGATGTACACGCAGGGCTTTATGCCGATGGTTACTTACAAGCTCTTTTTCTCTGTGAGATAACGAGGAGAAGTTAGCCTTATCGCCCCCCCTGTGTCGTGGAAGATCTTGTGGTGGACCAAGAGAAAAGTTTTCACTACCTTTGTAGCGGTTCGCAGAAAGCTCCCCGGTTTGGGAATCTGACTCTTGGGGCATTAGCTCATCTGGCTAGAGCGCGACACTGGCAGTGTCGAGGTGATCGGTTCGAGTCCGATATGCTCCACCACGGGAGGATGGTACTATATTATATATGGTGTCATCCTCCTTTTTTGTGGAGATAGCGTGCTGTGCAGATGTAGTCGTCAATGCTACACGTCAGTATAAAAAAAGAGAAGTCCACACGACAGGTACTCAGCGTACTGCGTGTGGACTTCAACTATTCGAATGCTCTTTGGATCGCTATACCATCACAGAAGTGTGGAATAGCTTTTAGCGGGATAGTACGCCTTGCGGCGACATCCTTAGAGTCTGTTGAACTGGTCAACAAAGCTCTCCTAGAGCGGAACAGTGACCATGATGCTGGTATGAAGAGAGTGTTGGGCTACGGTGAGACGCTCTTCGTGGGAGAGTAGGGTGGTAGTCGCTGGTCTTTTTCAACACACACTTAACCTGTGACCAGAGGTACACACCATACCTGTCTCTTAGTAGCGGATCCTCTCAACTTGAGAGTGTGAGGCTGTGACCTCAGCTTGGGACTCGCATCATGATTTGCTCGGGGTGGCAAGAGGATCTATTGGTCTATCTCCTAGTCTTTCGGTAGACTGACTAGAACCTACAGCTGCTCCTCAAGTGATAAGTATGTACAGTGGTCGCTCCGCTCGGAGTCTGCGGTGACACAGACTGATCTAGTTCGCACGCACTAGCGTAGTGCATATAGGGACAACGGCATAGACGAGAGCCTGCTCCGAGGCTTCTCTTGGTTGTGACGATCAGACACCTGATAGATCTCGTGTGGTATGGGTACTATGGTAGTACGTACACCTTTATGGTACTCACAGAGATCGTAGCAGCAAGACATTGCTCAATCACTTTATCGAAAACGTTCCCCTATTTAAAGTAAATGTCCTCCTAATCTAGTCTCGTATGAGCATCCAAAGAGTCTCCTAGGTGCATCGCTGTGATCAAAGCTTTTTGACTCGGAAGATTGTGTCACAGCTACTGCTCGTAGAGAAAGCCCGTAGGCACTCAAGATGTCCCATTTATTACTCACCGTGGTGCGATGCCTAGATGCATCGCTCACATTGTAACATACATCTCCTGTCGCGCTCGACTCGGAGTAGCGAGGAGCGTACAGCTGGGGGAATAGAAGTCTCAGACTAGGATCTGAAAAGTGACGGTTATTTCCTTATGCTATACCTCGTAGCGCTTTAAGCCTTGCAGGTCTTCTGACTTACCTCATACAGACATCCCTTCCCACACCAATTACACAAGGTGCAGTGGTTATGATGCCTGCTTTGCGAGGATTACAGCAGCGGGACTGTTCAGGAGTTTCACCTGATTCCCTTTTAAGCCTTGAGGACTCCGGGACCCTGCTCGAGGGATGGAAGCACTCTCAGCACAAAGCCGCCACAAAGGTACAATAACTTTCGAATATATCAAAGCACCGATCTGTGGCTATTAGGGTTGACGCACCATAATATAGAATGAGCTAGCTCATTTCAATGTCTAGTGAGGAAATCTCAAATATCTCGCTGGATATTTTTCGTTTCCCAGGGAAGCGTTGGAAAATTCTTCGGACTTATCATTTCATTCCTCCGAAGTTTCATTTGATTCTTCCGAAGAGTTTTTTCTTTCTTCCGAGGAAATGAAAAATCTCTACCGAGGAATTTACGATTTCCTCCGTGGAGATTGATTCCACGGGTGATCTTTGTCTCAGCTGTAGTGCTTGTAACATGGGAAAAGTCGTGTCTACGGTTCATTTTGCTTGGTTGTGTGAGATGATGTGTGGTGGGGTGTTTTTTGCCGATTGGTGTAGATTGGGTACTTTTGCATTGGAGCTGGAGACAACTCTCTGAGCTTACAATCGTATAGACCTTAATTCTAACTCTACAGAACGATAATAATATGAAGATAGCTATAGTAGGTGCCAGTGGAGCGGTAGGGCGTGAGTTCCTACGACTCTTAGAGCATCGAGACTTCCCGATAGATGAGTTACGACTCTTTGGCTCGTCTCGCAGTGCGGGCAGTGTAATCACTTTCCGTGGTGAGGAACATAAGATAAAGCTCCTAGCTCAAAACGATGATTTCAAGGATATTGACATCGCTTTCGTCTCTGCTGGGGGACAGACGGCACTAGACTTCGCCAGTACGATCACGAAGCATGGTGCTCTGATGATCGACAATTCGAGTGCTTTCCGTATGGATCCCGAAGTGCCACTAGTCGTACCCGAGGTCAATGGAGCTGATGCGCTACATCCTGCCAAGAGGATCATCGCCAACCCGAACTGTAGTACGATCCAGATGATCGTGGCACTCGCTCCGATCCACGCTCTGAGCCCTATAGAGCGGGTGCATGTGGCTACCTACCAAGCTGCTAGCGGTGCTGGTCACGATGCGATGCTGGAGCTGGAGGGGCAGGTACGTGATCAAGCGATGGGCAAACCGCTGCAGACGAAGGCTTTCGGCAATCAACTCCTATATAATCTCATCCCTCAGATAGACGTCTTCACGGACAATGACTATACGAAGGAGGAGATGAAGATGTACAATGAGACCTGCAAGATCCTGCACAACGATGAGATTCGCGTCAGTGCCACCTGCGTGCGTGTCCCTGTGCTGCGTGCTCATAGCGAAGCTATCTGGGTTAAGTGCGCTGATCCGCTTACGGTCGAGGCGGTACGCGAAGCAATGTCAAAGCAGAAGGGACTGCTCCTGATGGATGACCCCGCCAAGCGTAGCTACCCGATGCCTCTACACTGCTCTATGCAGGAGCCTGTCTATGTGGGCCGTCTGAGGGCTGATCTCGCAGAGCCGGGTTGTGTCACTTTCTGGTGTGTGGCTGACCAGATCATGAAGGGTGCTGCGCTCAATGCTATTCAGATTGCGGAGTACCTGATTCAGGAGGGCGCTTTTGCTAAGTAAGCCTTGATCCACTAGAGTGAGTATGGAGCATACGACCGAGAGCAATCCGCAGGAACTCGTCGCCTTTCTTACGCTGTGCAAGGACTATTGCGCGCTCATAGAGCATGCGTCCGAGTATAGTCGGGTGGAATTTGTACGGCGTACTTACGGCTACCTCCCAGAGATCTTTAGCTACTTATCACAGATGCCAGCGACCCCTACGGAGGAGCTGGAGGATTGGCTCACTAGCTACACACAGGTGATCTCAGATGAGACAGTGAGCTACTACGAGGAGCAGGTGCGTGCGCTACTGGGCGAGGAGCTAGATCTCTTCCTCCACTACCCTGTGGGCATAGCGCAAGATGGCGAGCTAGAGCCGGAGAGACTCTCACGTCTCTTGGTGCTGATCTACCGTGAGCTGGGTACGCCGTTGCTGGTACTTAGAGAAGATGCTGGCGAGCTACTCGTTGCGACGCTCTCGATACTGCAATACGCTTTTGACACATACCTGGGTGATGCGCTCCTGTCTGCCCTGCGTGTGCTACACTATCACAAGCATGCCGAGGGTCTAGAGGAGGATACTGACCGCTGGGCAACAGAAAGCATACAATAATAATAGAGTAAACAATCGTGCTGTCATCAATTACTAAAGAGGAGATAGGTAAACTAGCCAAAGCGACCTTCACCGGTGAAATCGTTGTCGTGGACTCGCTCCCGCAAGTCGAGTCTGCCGTAGCAGATTTAGAGCAGTGTGCTATAATCGGTATGGACACGGAGTCTAAGCCTGTCTTTAAGAAGTATGAGCGTCAGTCTGTAGCTCTTATTCAGCTATCGAGCGAGAGTTGCTGCTACCTCTTTAGAATCAACAAAATAGGCATCCCGCCTCGGCTGCAAGGACTACTGGAGCGTGAAGACATACTCAAAGTGGGACTAGACCTCTGCGGGGATCGGAGACAGTTGAGAAGGTTTTCGAAGGAGTTACAGCCACAAGGCTTCGTAGACTTGCAGCGTCTCACACCTGCTTACGGTATCCATGACTTGGGTCTGCAGAAGATCTATGCGATACTCTTCGGGGAGAAGATTAGCAAGCGTGCTCAACTGACCAACTGGGAGGCGGCTACTCTAACGCCTGCACAGCAGAGCTATGCAGCGCTAGATGCATACGCTTGTCTCCGTATCTATCATCGTCTAGAGTCAGAGCCGATGCCACTATTGCACCACTTCGGACTCTGCCCTGAGCAGCCATCCTAAGACTTTGCCACAAGAGCTACAACCTACCACAACTCCTATGTACCAGTTATACCTCAAGCCTCACCGTGAGGAGCCTCTCCTCAGACATCATCCATGGGTTTTCTCAGGCGCACTGCAGCGCACCAAGGAGAGCATACCGCTAGGATCGACAGTGACTATCCTCAACCACGATGGCTCGCAGCGACTCGGGCAGGGAGTCTACGAGGGCGGGACGATAGCCGTCCGCATGCTGACCTTTGGCGATGAGGAGATAGGGGAGTGGCGCACATTCTTTACCACACGCCTGAGCCAAGCGCATCAGTTACGCAAGACGCTCCTCCAGAGCCAAGATGGTAGACAGACAGACTGCTGGCGCTTGTGTTATGGTGAGAGCGACTTCATACCAGGGCTGGTCATAGACATCTACCGAGAGGTGGCTGTGATACAGATACATGCGCTGAGCCTCTACCCGCTACGTCAGTTGATCGCTGAGGTGCTGTGCGAACTACCAGAGCTAGGTGTGCACTACGTCTACGACAAGTCTGTCGAGACGCTCCCAGCACAGACACCTAGTGAGTGGATTATGCCGAATGGCTATCTAGGGAAGGCTCCTTCGGCTGAATATGATCGAACAGTGCAGGAGTATGGTTACAGCTTCTTGCCAGACTGGGAGCGAGGACAGAAGACCGGCTTCTTCGTGGACCAGCGTGACAACAGACGGCTTGTCGAGTCGTACGCTCGGGGACGTAACGTCCTCAACATCTGCTGCTACTCGGGTGGCTTCTCCGTCTATGCTCTCGGAGGTGGCGCCCAGCATGTCGTCTCGATAGACAGCTCTGCACGAGCTATCTCACTCTGCGAGGAGAGTGTGGCGATCAACTTTTCTTCTGATCTAGATACGCTTCAGAGGCACGAAGCGGTCGTGGCTGATGCTTTCGACTACCTATCTGCAATTGAGATGGGAGCCTACGACTTGATTATCCTAGATCCCCCCGCCTTTGTCAAGCAGCGCAACCATAAGCAGCAAGGGCTGGGAGGGTACCGACGATTAAACGAATTAGCACTCAGAGCGATCGCCCGTGGTGGACTGCTCTTCACCTTTAGCTGTTCGCAAGCCGTCACGATGGAGGAGTTTACCCTAGCCGTGATGACGGCAGCCACACTTGCGGGACGAGAGGTGCGCATCCTCAAGCGTTTGGGGCAGAGTCCTTGTCATCCGATCAACATCTTTTACCCAGAGGGGGAGTATCTCAAGGGATTGCTCCTCTATGTCTCTTGATCCATGTCGCCTAAGCCCAAAGAGCCCGCCTCAGACCTACTCTCGCCACAGACGACCAGTGCCGTGGCTGGTGGTATCGACTGCGAGCAGCTCTTTGCCTTGATGACGCAACAGCTCAACCTTGTCGTCGACACAAGGCGCTCTGGCAAGCTTTATAGCCTTTTACAGAAAGCTCTAGAGACCCCAACTGACGATCTCAAGTACCTTCAGACGGAGGGGCTACACTGGCTCCACCGAGCGGCTCGTCACGACTCGCTCCCAGCGATCGACTACTTGGTTAAGCTCTATCAGCCACACTACGATAGGGTTGCGCAAACTTGCCTGAGACGCTATCTGCGTCAGAGAGTAGTGCTGCGAGGAAATGTGGAGGATCTCTATGCTCTGGCATTACACTTGACAAGCCCGCAGACGGGACTGAGAAAGAACTACCGAGAGGCGAGCGACTGCCTGCGCATGGCTATACAGCTAGGGCATCCGAAGTCTCATCTTCTCTTAGCGCAAATGTATCAGCGAGGCTTGGGCGTGGTGCGTAGTCACGAGCAGTATCTTTATCACCTAGAGGCAGCTGCCGAAGCGGGGCTTGTGGAGGCGCAGATAGCACTCGCTAGAGCTTATGCTCAGGATGGTCTCTTCGTTCAGATGGAGCGTGTTGAGTACTGGCTCACGGCAGCCTATAGGCAAGATGCTCCCGAAGCGTGCTACCTGCTAGGCAAGCTGTGGTATCACCAAGATGGAGACTGCTACAGCTCTCGTGTCGTTTCCTTGTGGAAGCGAGCCGCTGAGGCGGGTATTCCCGAGGCGTGCTATGAGATAGGGAGGATGCTTCTGACAGATCCGCTACAACCCGCTCGCCGCACAGAGGCTATCCGCTACTTGTGCCAAGCAGCGCAGGGCGGTGTCTTTCTGGCGAATCAGCTACTCTATAGACATCATTATGACTCTAGTGGACGATACATCGGTATACTTCGTGAGTCGCTCTCGGAGTATGTCGCTGAGGAGCAGATGCTCTTTTGAGTCCTAAGGGAGTCTCACTTTAATAACAAGCTAAACGAACAAACGATATGAAAACGCACTTAGTCAAGCAGGGAGCTTATCTCTCGCAAATAGATAATCAACGAGGAAGTAGCGTCGCGGTCGACCTCCCAGTCGCTTCTGGCGGTACAGATCAGGGTCCCACTGCCTTCGAGTTACTCGCCATGTCGCTCAATGGTTGCATCGCGACGATCTTTACCACAATGGCTGAGAAGAAGCGCCTTAACATCGAGCACCTAGAGATAGATCTAGAGGCACGGACCACAGAGGGAGAGATGGATGCGATCGACTACACCCTACGGATCAAGACGACCGCCTCTGACAAAGAACTGGAGAAGTGCCTCGAGCTGACCGAAAAGGTCTGCCCCGTAGGGCGACTCTTTCATCGTGCTGGCATCCCCTTCACCCATCGCATCGAGCGATTATAAGTAGAGCGCTTTCTTCTAGAGAAAGCTGCAGCAATCCAAAGCAAAACCCCACCATTGTGAATGTACAATGGTGGGGTTTTCCCGTTGTCTAGTACTTACCTGTGACTAGCCACACTTTGAGGAGCCGCAGTTGGTGCAGATGAGGCAACCCTCTTGGTAGACCAGCGTGTGCTGTCCGCAGTTAGAGCAGGCTGCAGATACTGCTGTACCACTAGGAAGATAACTCTTAAGAGCACGTGCCACCCCGTTCTTCCAGGTGTTGATACTCTCATCGTTGAGCTCCATGCCTTGGACAAGGTTGATGACTTGATCTATCGGCATCTGGTAGCGTAGGACACCTGAGATGAGCTTGGCATAGTTCCAGTACTCAGGGTTGAACTTCGTGTCTAGCCCCTCTACCGTAGTCTTGAAGCCACGCTTGTTGTGAAACTGGAAGTCGTAGTGCTTCGTGCCGTCCTCGTCATAGCTGCGGATGATCTTACCCTTCGTCACGCTCTTGGGAAGCATGATGCCCTCGTCATCATCGGCGATACCTGTGAAGACCTCGTAAGGCTTGCCATCAAGCAAACCGACGAAGGCGATCCACTTCTCTTTATTATTCTGGAAGCGCACGATGTCAGCCTCTAGTACCTTGGGGCGCTTGCGTACCGTCTGAGACAGAGGTGTGGGTTCTACGGGGATCTCCGCAGCGGCCTCTTGCTCCTCCTTTGCTTGCTTCTCCTTCTTCTGCTGCTCCTCCGAGATGAGCACGCCAGAACGAGAGCCCTCCCGGTAAACGGTGCAACCCTTGCAACCAGCTTTCCACGCCTCAATGTAAAGCGTAGCCACCATCTCCTGAGAGATGTCGGAGGGGAGGTTGATCGTCACGCTGATGCTGTGATCCACCCATTGCTGTATGCGTCCTTGCATCTTGACCTTGGCGACCCAGTCCACATCGTTGGCCGTAGCCTTGTGGTAGGGCGACTTAGCGACCAGCTCTTGCAGCTCTTCGTGCGAATAGTTCTTCTCGATGTCATAGCCGTTGGCCTTCATCCAGGTGAGGAAGTTGTGGTGGTAGACTGTGTACTCCTCGAAGGTGTCGCCCGTCTCGTCGGTGTAGTCCACCTTGACGTTCTTGTCGTTGGGATTGACCTTGCGTCTACGCTTGTATACAGGCATAAAGACAGGCTCGATACCCGACGAAGTCTGCGTCATAAGGCTCGTCGAGCCCGTAGGAGCGATGGTGAGCATCGCTATGTTGCGACGACCGAACTGCTTCATCTCCTCATAGAGCTTCGGGTCAGCTTTGGCAATGCGCTGGATAAAGGGATTGTCCTTCTCACGCTCTGTGTCATAGAGGTCAAAGGCTCCGCGCTCCTTAGCCAACTGTACAGAACTAGCGTAAGCAGATAGACATAGCGTCTTCTGTACCTCCTCTGCAAAGCTGATAGCCTCGTCAGAGCCATAGCGCAGACCCATAGCTGCGAGCATGTCGCCCTCGGCGGTAATACCTACACCCGTACGACGTCCGAGGAGGGTCTTGCGCTTGATCTTGCGCCACAGCTCACGCTCAGCAGCTTTGACCTCTTCGGTCTCTGTATCTGCGGCGATCTTCATGAGGATTGCATCTATCTTCTCTGCCTCTAGGTCAATGATGTCATCCATGATGCGGAGCGCCTTGGCAACATGCTCACGGAAGAGATCAAAGTCAAACGAAGCCTTTGCTGTAAAGGGATTGCGCACGTAGCTGTATAGGTTGATCGCCAGTAGACGGCAACTATCGTACGGACAGAGGGGTATCTCTCCGCAAGGATTGGTCGAGATAGTCTTGAAGCCTAGATCAGCGTAGCAGTCAGGTACAGACTCGCGGATGATGGTGTCCCAAAAGAGCACTCCAGGCTCAGCACTCCGCCAAGCGTTGTAGATGATCTTGTCCCATAGCTGGCGTGCCTGAATGGTGCGGGTAAACTTAGGCTCCTTTGAGTGAACGGGGTAGGTCTGTACATACTCTTTGTCATCTACGACAGCCTGCATAAAGGCGTCATCGATGCGTACTGAGACATTGGCACCCGTCACCTTGCCCTCAGTCATCTTAGCGTCGATGAAAGACTCACTGTCTGGGTGATTAATCGATACCGTGAGCATAAGCGCACCGCGACGACCATCTTGTGCTACCTCACGCGTCGAGTTGGAGTAGCGCTCCATAAAGGGTACCAAGCCCGTAGAGGTGAGTGCAGAATTCTTGACAGGCGAACCTTTAGGGCGGATATGCGACAGGTCGTGCCCCACGCCTCCACGGCGCTTCATCAGCTGTACCTGCTCCTCATCGATGCGGATGATGCCACCATACGAGTCTGGCTCACCGTCTAGGCCGATGACAAAGCAGTTTGAGAGGGAGGCAATCTGGTAGTTATTGCCAATGCCGGTCATCGGGCTGCCCTGAGGCACGATATAGCGGAAGTGATCCATCAGATCCATCAGCTCATTCTCAGAGAGCGGGTTGGGGTAGTTGTGCTCTATGCGGACCAGCTCTCGTGCTATGCGCTGATGCATGTCACGAGGGGTCTGCTCGTAGATGTTGCCGTAGCTGTCCTTGAGGGCGTACTTGGTCACCCACACTTTGGCGGCCAGCTCATCACCACCAAAGTACTCTAACGTGGCTTGATAAGCCTCATCAAAGGAATATGTCTTTTGCTTCACTTGAATAGATGTATGAAGGGTTATAGAATTAAGTCTGTTCAGAAGTCAAATTGTTGAGAGACTAAATTTGACTCCGCGAAATCTTTTGCAATATTACAACCAATAATTGACGTGTGCAAATAAATCAACCGGAAAGTGCCTACATGTTGATAAGTTGTCTAAATCAAAAATGTAACTGTCTCATAGACAGGTCTATCTCTGTGTGCTCTATAATTGAAAGTTGAACCTTTTGGAAACTATCCTGCATGATAAATAGTTCAATGCTTGCGTAATTGGTTGACTCTCCGGCTTCAAACATCCCTTTCGTTAAGCTCTTCTGCTAAAGATTTCTTGCTTCAGCTTAGACATAAAACAACTTTCTCCGAAGGAGTCTAGTTTGTTTCATCCGATGAAACTGGAGTTTCTTCCCCATGAAACTGGAGTTTCTCCCGTATGAAACTAGAGTTTCTCCCGTATGAAACTAGAGTTTCTTCCCCTTGAAACTAGAGTTTCTCCCGTATGAAACTGGAGCGACACTAGGGAAACAGCACGAGCGAAGGAGACTCTTGAGTTATTCAACAGTCATTTAGCGGTTATTTAAGAGGGCTTTAGCGATGCGTCAGAAGGAGACGGAGATACCTAGGCGGACGGAGTGCCGCTGGAGAGGGGGGATCCCTTTGCCTGTGATGCGGTAGAAGTATTGGACGGAGAGCACCTTGAAGATGTTGCTCAACCCGGCCGAGCACTCTAGGTGTAGGTCGTTGTGCATGGGCTCAGCGTAGGTGGGTAGGAGGATTTGCCCTGGGCGAGGAGTGATGTGTCGAGGCGATGTGTCGCCCCAGTAGCCATGGATGCCGACGAGCTCTCGCAGTCCGAGTCGCTTGACGAGCGGGATGCGGTTAAAGAGCAAGCCCTCCATACGATAGAGGAGCTTGAAGTCTAGGTATTTGTCAGCGATGAACTCTAGCGGTTGTATGGTCTGGAAGGCGTCGGGGACGAGTAGCCAAGCACGATTGCCGTAGGGTGTGAAGAGCTGCGACTGTGGGGTATTGCCTAGAGCGATACCGCTCTGGAGGGTTATGTCTAGTGCGCCTAGTATGCTGAGGTATAACCTCTGGCTGTAAGCGAGATGGAGCGCGCCGTGAGTCTGAGCATTGCCCCATAGACCTTGTGGGTAGACCGATCCAGAGATTGTGAAGGAGGGCTTGTAGATGTCTGCCGAGACGATGCTACCAGGCTTGCGCCCTGAGTAGGGAGTGCGTCCAGGCGTCCAACTGAGCGAAGCTCCGATTTCGGTCTGTCGTAGTTCGTAGACTTCGTATTGCTTGCCTTCGGCATCTAGCGTGTAGTAGTGGAGCGTGCCTGTGGGTTGCTGGCGCTGGTAGTCAACCCATACATTGGAGTATAGGCTAGGCGACCAGTCTATCTCGTGCGAAGCCTCTATGTCTAGTCCGTAGTAGCGCCGTGTGATGCCGCAGGTGCCAAAGATAGAGGCGATGCCGTCTTTGTAAAGTCCGTAGCTCTCCTCTCCAGGGAAGAAGAGGTCGTTGCGTATGGCGAGTGCGAAGTTGTTGCGTGGATAGCTATGCGGGTGTAGTTCTTTTGGCTTAGTGGCGTAGGTGAGACGAGCGTAGTACTTCCACTTTTTGTCCTTAAAGCCATAGGTGACATATCCCTCGGCAAAGAGCTGATTATGCAGTCTGGCCGTAGTCATGCCTCCAAGGCGAAGCCGTACGCCCTCGATCAGGTTGGCACTGATGAGGGTCTCCAGGGGACCTAGATCTACATAGACGCGCTCGCGGTGTAGTGGCTCGGCAGGTATCGGAATAAAGCCTACGGAAGCCATCCTAGCGCATAGCGAAAAGAACTTGTACCCTGGGTCGTGGAGGATATAGTCGACGAGCTGTGTGGCGCGCTGCTCGGTGGAGTCGATCGGTTCGGGGCGTACGACCAGCCCGTAGTCGTCGATAACGTGTGTCATGAGCTGTTGGAGCGTATCTGCGGAGAGGAGAAGACGAGGATCGAGCGTTTCAGGTTTTAGCGCTGTGGCTCCTGTCTGGTAGTGGCTGTAGATGGAGGTGACACGTGCTAAGGCGGATATGTTTAGCCGCTTGGATACACGAAAGAGTGCATCGAGCCGCTGCCGCTCGGGCAGCCATAGGGTGTCACGCCGTCCGTCTGGTCGTGTGATGCTCTGCGGGGCGTAGTCGATAGTGATCTCTAGGCGGTCTACCCAGTTGACATTGGCGATGGTGGGCAAGCGCATCTCTACTCCGTGGATGCTGTAGTCCACGGTGTCTACTAATAGTGTGCCCGAAAAGCCTGCGTCACGCATCTCTATCGGTACGAACTGTATCTGATAGCAGGCATTGCCCGAAGCGTCTGGGATGGTGTCTAGGAGATAGTACTTGTAGAAGGTGATGCCGAGCTGCGAGTGTAGTGGACCGATGATCTCTTTGGAGAGTAGTGGCAGGTCGTTGTCGTAGATGTCTACAGGAGCGAGGAGTGCATCTATATTGCTCGAGAGCAGTCCCTCGTCGACCACCTGCTCGACTCCTTTGTGTCGTGTGCCGAGGAGTAGCGGATTCTCAGAGTGCCCGTCCTTCTGCGCATAGACGGTGTGTCGCTCACGCAGTGAGAAGGGAAGGATGGGTGTCCTGGCGAGGGAGGAGCTATCAACGAAGCTCTTCATGCGCCACTTGGGGATGCCCCAGTAGCCCTTGCCTCGTGTGATGTCTCCCTGAGCGAGGAGGGTCTTCTGGTAAAGTTGGTAGGAGTAGTCGGGTAGGGAGGATAGTTGGTTGCGCTCTTTATGCTGCATCACTTGGCGCATGATGGTTACGGCGGGGTTGCCTTTGCGTCGGTAGCGCTCTTTCTTGGGCTTGACGACGACTGTCTCCATGTCTGTCGCTTTTCGGGTGAGCGGGATGCGTCCTAATTCGTGATTTTGGTATTTGTCCAAACGTAATATCCGCATTTCATAGCCTATACAGCTGATCTGTAGCACGATGGAGTCTTGGGCTATGACGTCGTACTGTAGCTTTATCGTAAAGGATCCCTTGTCGTCGCTGGCTGTGCCTGTGACGCTCTGGCGTGTCTCGGTAGATATGGTGGCGTAGGGGATCGGTTCTCCTGTCTGCTGGTCGTATAGGATGCCCGAGATGGTGGTGCTACTAGAGACTTGTCCAACGAGGAGGGTGGGGAGCAGGTAAAGAAAGCTCCAGAGTAGGATCAGGAAGCTACGCTTCGTTTGCATAAGCGATTACTTAGTCAGCTTGCGACGCAGGCGAGCCGTGGGGAGACCGAGCTGTTGTCTATACTTGGCGGTGGTGCGGCGCGCTATGTCGTAGCCCTGCTGTGAGAGCGCCTCTGTGAGTTGGTCGTCCGTGAGCGGCTGGCGTGGATCTTCCCCTTCGATGATCTGCTTGAGGCAATCTTTGATCACTTTGGTGGAGACGTCACTACCGTCCTTCGCTTGCATGCTTTCGCTAAAGAAGAACTTGACCGGGTAGATGCCCCACTGGCACTGCACGTACTTGCTATTGCTGACACGTGATATGGTGCTGATGTCTAGTCGGGCTAGCTCGGCAACGTCCTTGAGGATCATGGGGCGCAGGTCTACGATGTCGCCCGAGAGGAAGAAGTCTCGCTGTAGCGTCATGATGATGGTCATGGTGGTGCGTAGGGTGTCGTAGCGCTGCTGCAGGGCGGAGATGAACCACTCGGCGTCCTTGACTCTGTCACGGGTGTACTGTATCGTTTCCTTGAGCTTGGCTCGTTCACTAGTTGACGCATCACGGTAGTCGGCGATCATCTGCTTGTAGCTTGGCGATACGGTGAGGGCGGGTATCTCGCGCTGGTCGGTAAGGGTCAGGGTGAGCTCGCCCTCATGCTCGGTGATGATGAAGTCGGGTGTCACCTTCGAGAGGAGCGTCTCTGCAGAGGAGTCAAAGCCATTGCCCGGCTTAGGCGAGAGCTGGTGAATAAGTGCCGAAACCTCTTCGAGTTGCTTCTGATCAAAGCCTCGCTTGGTAAGTCGCTCGAACCGTTTGTAAGCAAAGTCATCGAAGTAGCGAGAGACGATCTTCTCCGCATTGACGACGGTCTCGCTCTGCTCCATGCGGTGCAGTTGTAGTAGTAAGCACTCTTGTAGCGTCCTGGCACCAACGCCTGGAGGGTCTAAGCTCTGAATGATCTGGAGTAGCTCGGTGAGCTCCTGCTCGGAGGCGTCGACGCCCTCTTTGAGGAGCAGATCCTGAGCAATGAGCGGGAGCGAGCGGTCTAGGTAGCCATCCTCTCGAAGGTTACCTACTATATAAGGTGCGAGTAGTTGCTGCCGCTCGGTGAGCTCTAGGGTGGAGAGTTGGTTGTCGAGGTAGTCCGTGAGAGAGAGACCGTGGGCAGCAAAAGGTATCTCCTCGCGCTGCTGCTCTCTCTCGGCGATCATCCTGAGCCGATAAGCTGGGATCTCGTCGTCATTGCCAAACTCGTTGCGCGCTTCGAGCCGATCTTGGTCGGACTGACTTAGGGAGGAGTCGACTTGCTCGTTGGTTGCGTTGCTTTCATTGGAATCGTCACGAGCTGTATAGCTCTCTTCGAGGGCGGGGTTGCGCTCGATCTCAGCACTGATGCGCTGCTCCAGCTCGGTGACAGGTAGCTCCAGCAGTTGTATCTGCTGTATCTGTCGTGCCGTGAGGGTCTGTCGCTGCTCTAGCTGCTGTTGCTGGCGATTCTTTAGCATAGCTCCGCAATAGACGAGAGGTGGTGCGAGTTAGAGCCTTTGATCAAGATAAAGCTGTGCTGCGGTTGGTGTCTAGTGAAGTATTGCTTGAGAGCGGTCGCCGAGGGGAAGAAGATGAAGTGCTCGCTCCCATAGCGAGCCTGTAGGGCGAAGAAGTTGGGCCCGCAACAGTAAGTGACCATCTTAGGATAGCGTAGGAGATAGCTCTGTATCTGTCTGATGACGGTGATATGCTCGCTCTCGGCAGCATCGCCTAGCTCGTTCATGTCTCCGAGGATAAGCATGCGGTTGAGACCCTGACAGTCCATTGTGAAGTAGCTGCTGAGCGCCACCTCCATGCTAGATGGATTGGCGTTGTAGCAGTCGAGGATGACACGATTGCCCTGCGCTGTCGGAGGGAGGACTTGAGATCGCTCATTGTGTGGCTGATAATTGGTCACAGCCTCATTGATAGTCTTAGGATCTAGGCCGAAGTGTAGCCCCACGGTGATCGCCGCCAGTATGTTGTTGAGGTTGTAGTCACCGACTAGCTTTGTCGCTAGCTGGTAGCTCTCGCCAGTCTCCTGGTCACGCCACTCTATCTTTAGTAGTCCAGACTCATCGGTGGGGAGCACGGAGCCTGTGACGCGTGGCGACGTGGTGCCGTTGTAGTAGACCGTGGGTAGTCCATTGAGATTGCTGATGAGCGTCTTATCCTCTCCATTGCAGAAGGCTTGTCCGCTATGCTCTCGCAGATAAGCGTAAAGCTCGCTCTTAGCCTTGATCACCCCCTCGGGCGTGCCAAAGCCTGAGAGATGAGCACGCCCCACATTCGTAATGATGCCATACTGAGGCTGTGCGAGCTTGCAGAGCGAAGCTATGTCTCCGATGTGCGAAGCTCCTAGCTCGACGATGACAAACTGATGCTCGGGACGAACTTGTAGTAGGGTAAGGGGGACGCCTATCTCGTTGTTGTAGTTGCCCTGCGTGGCATGCCCCCGATACTTTGCGGACAAGACCGTAGCGACCAGCTCCTTGGTGGTTGTCTTACCATTGGTTCCTGTGATCGCTATGAAGGTCGCCTCAGACTTCGCCCTATGTAGGAGTGCTAGCTCGTGGAGTGCCTCAAAGCCCCCATCTCTATAATAAATAAGTCGCTCACGGAGATCGACGTCAGACTCCTCGACCTCATCTATATAGCTAAGGTCGTCAACGAGTGCATACTTGCAGCCCTGCTTGAGCGCATCCACCGCAAAGCGATTTCCGTCGAAGTGTGCTCCTCGTAGCGATACGAAGAGCGAATCAGGACGCAGATGTCGCGTGTCAGTGCAAATACCGTCACTCTGGAGGAGTAAGTCGTAGATATGATTGATGTCAGCTGATTGTCGCATAGTAAGAGGATAGGAGATAGCTAATTAGTCAAAAGTCAAAGGCATGCCACTGGGTACGTAGTCGGATACATCTAGATTCCAGCTCAGCAGCTCCCGTACCATAGAGCTAGAGATGTGGAGCAGTCCTTGCGCCCCAAAGAGTAGTACCGTCATAGGTCCGTGCAGATGGTCATTGATCTGGGAGATACTCTGCTCGTACTCAAAGTCGCTCGTGGAGCGTACACCACGTATGAGAAACTGTGCGCCACACTGCTTCGCCGCCTCGATGGTCATACCGCTATAGCTCACGACACGAACACGAGGCTCCTGAGCATAGACGGTCTCTATCTGTAGGGCGCGCTGCTCGGAGGTGAAGAATGGCTTTTTCGTCGGGTGCGTACCGATGCCTATGACCACCTCGTCGAAAATCTTGAGAGCACGTGCCACAATGTCTGCATGCCCTAGTGTAAAGGGGTCAAAGGAACCCGCAAAGAATCCGATACGCTTCATTTCTGTCTGCTAAGCTAGGTGAGGAGACTTAGACAATCTCCTCGTCGATGACTAGATTGTCTATGATAAAGTCTTGACGGTCGGGCGTGTTCTTGCCCATGTAGAAGTGTAGCATCCGCTTCAGGTTGTCTTCCTTGCGCAGTGTCACCTGACGGAGCTTGATGTTTTCCTCCGTGATCAGCTCCTTAAACTCATTGGCGCTGATCTCTCCCAAACCCTTGAAGCGAGTGATCTGAGCCGAAGCGCCCATCCGCTCTACAGCCGCATTGAGTTCCTGATCACTGTAACAGTAAGCAGAGGTCTCAGTCTCAGATGCTGGCTCATTGGTCGCCTTCTTGCCACTCTTCTTCTTACCCCCTGATGCAACACGTGCCGTGATACTCTTCTTACGCTTGGCTGGTAGCGAGACACGATAGAGCGGTGTCTCCAATATATATACGTGTCCACGCCGCACCAGCTCGGGGAAGAACTGCAAGAAGAAGGTCAGCGTCAGGAGTCGTATGTGCATACCGTCGTCATCGGCATCGGTAGCGATGATCACACGGTTGTAGCGCAAGCCGTCGAGACCGTCTTCGATGTTGAGCGCAGCCTGGAGGAGGTTAAACTCTTCGTTCTCATAGACCACCTTTTTACTCAGCCCGTAGCTGTTGAGTGGTTTGCCTCGCAAGCTAAAGACCGCTTGGTAGCGTGCGTCTCTACTCTGTGTGATCGACCCACTAGCCGAGTTACCTTCCGTGATAAAGATACTGGTCAGCTCAGGGTTCTTAGCCTTCGGATCGTTGTAGTGCTCGGTGCAGTCACGCAGCTTCTTATTGTGCAGGCTAGCTTTCTTAGCACGCTCACGCGCCAGCTTGGTCACGCCGCTCATCGCTTTGCGCTCACGCTCGTTGGCTTGGATCGTCTGGAGCATCACCTCGGAGATTTCAGGGTGCATGTGAAGATAGTTGTCGAGCTTCTCCTTGAGGAAGTCACCGACAAACTTCTGTACTGTCACGCCCCGTAGCGGTTCGTGCTCAAACATAGGGTCCTGGGGAACCATCTCTTTGGAGCCGAGCTTGATCTTCGTCTGACTCTCGAACTCTGGCTCGATGATGCGAATGCTGATTGCTGCCGCCATGCCAGAGCGAATGTCTCCATACTCAAAGCCCTTGCCCGAGAACTCCTTGATCACACGAGCTACCTGCTCGCGAAAGGCGGTCAAGTGAGTACCTCCCTGTGTGGTGTACTGACCATTGACGAAGCTGTAAAACTCCTCTCCGTACTGATCAATGTGTGTGATAGCAACCTCTATGTCGGGACCCGTGAGACGTACGATCGGGTAGAGAGGGTCGCCCGTGATCGTGTCTGAGAGGAAGTCCTGTAGCCCGTGACGGCTTACATATTTCTTATCGTTGAGGTAGAGCGTCAGTCCAGTATTGAGGTAGCAGTAGTTGCGTACGAGCGCCTCCACATGGCGGAGGTCGTAGTGTGAGTTACGAAAGACCTCAGCGTCTGGCGTGAAGGAGACCAATGTGCCGTGCTCCTCCTTGTCCTCCCACGGCTCCGCTGGTGTATGAGCGATCATCTCAGCCTGCTCGTAGGTGACTGAGGAGGTTTCGCCCTCGCGCCAGCTCTGGACAGTAAAGATAGAGGAGAGCGCATTGACCGCTTTGAGACCGACACCATTCAGACCGACCGACTTCTTGAAGGCTTGCGAGTCGATCTTGGCACCCGTATTCATCTTAGAGGTCGCATCGACGAGCTTGCCGAGCGGGATGCCACGACCGTAGTCTCGTATCTGCACCTCGTTTGTCTCGCTGTCTATCGTGATACGTATCTCACTGCCCACGCCCATGACAAACTCATCGATGGAGTTGTCTATCACCTCCTTGATGAGAATGTAGATACCGTCGTCCGCCTGCGTACCATCCCCGATTTTACCGATATACATACCGGGACGCTTGCGGATATGCTCGCTCCAGGAGAGCGTCCGAAAGTCATCTTCGGTGTATCCAGCTACGGTAGGTTGGTCTAAGAGTTCAGGCTGATTAAGAGGTTCTTGTATAGGCATTGATGTCAGTTAGTAGATAATGAAAATAGTGTTTGCTATTCGAAGAGTCTTATGTTAGAGCTCCTTGATGAAGACACGGCGCGTCTTGTGGTGCTTACGCTCGAAGTAGCTCCACTGTAGCTGCACCGCCATATTCGTCTCTAGCTCAGGATTGCTCTCAGCCATCTCGACACCTAGCTTGTTGTAGATCGGTATCAGGTCGGCGAAGATGAGCGCATTGATCCCCTTGTTTTGGTACTCGGGAAGTATACCTATGAGGTAAAGGTCGACCACTTTGGGTGGAGTCTTGAGCGCATTCAGTAGCGGTATGAAGCCGAAGGGGTAGAGTCGCCCCTTGGCGGCTCGCATCGCCTTGCTTAGGTTAGGCATCGTGATAGCGAAAGCAATCATCTGCTGGTCACGCTCTCTGACAATAGCGGTAAAGAAGTCTAGTCGCAGCAAAGGTAAGTAAGCATTAGCATAGTACTCCATCTGTGCGGGCGATAACTCGCTAAAGCCGTAGAGCGGAGCGTACGCTTTATTGAGTGTGTTAAAGATGTCGTCAGCGTGAGACATGATCTCCTTGCGGCTCTTGTACTTAACCACCTTGAGACCATACTTCTCCTTGACTAGGTTGGCGATACGCTGATGCTTCTCAGGGATCTCCTTAGGGATCTTGATCAGGTACTCCTTCCAGTCCGTACTCTTGACATATCCTAGTCGCTCTAGCTGCTTAGGGTAGTAAGCGTAGTTGTAGAGACCTACGGTCGTACCCATCTGGTCGAAGCCCTCCACGAGCATCGCCTCTTGATCCATATCGGTGAAGGACATCGGCCCGTGCATATAGTCCATACCCTTATTGCGCCCCCACTGCTCGACAGTCTCAAAGAGCTTGTCGACCACCTCGTCATCATTGATAAAGTCAACGAAACCAAAGCGAGCGTAATTCTGATTCCAGGTCTCGTTTGCCTTGTGGTTGATGATTCCAGCGATGCGCCCTACGATTTTGCCATCCTTGTAGGCTAGAAAGTAGGCAGCCTCACATACATCGAAGGAGGGGTTCTTGTCCTTATCCAGTAGGTCTATCTCATCCTTGATGATGCCAGGGACGTGGTAAGGGTTGTTTTTGTACAGCTCGAGGTTGAACTCAACAAACTTCTTCAGCTCCTTGCGTCCATCTATTTGTCTGATTTCTACTGCCATGATTTAAGCTTATGGTTTGCGTTACAACCCTCCACAAAATGAGGTAGGGATGCTTCGGGGCAAATGTAGCGTCTGTACTACAAGTGCAAGCGATAGAGGAGTGTCAGAACTCTTAGAAAATGAGGTCTCTCATCCTCTTACTACTCTGGCGACAAAGTTAGCAAAATAAGCGATACAAATAGCTCTCCGACTGAGCTTACTTCTTCGACCAATTCTTATTTTAAGGTGCTGAGAGATGGAAGATCGTCTTAGACCCTCTCGGCAATTTCCTCGGCTTATCTGACTTCTCCCGAAGAAATCGAAAAATTCCTCCGAGGAAAATGGTAAGTAACTAGGGCTGACGCATTATAACCAGCCTTCTAGGAGTGGCACATGACGATAAATAGGATACACGGTTCGGGTATCGCTACACTGTGGCTACAAACTCTCTCTCTCTCTCTCTCTCTGATTACGCTTCCCTCTCCGATGATTCGGATTTCTCCCGAAGAATTTCCCAAATAGCTCCCGACGAAATTCCGATTTCCTCGGAGGAAAGAAAAAATTCTTCGGAAGAATCAACTGAAACTTCGGAAGAATCAAATGATAAGTCCGAAGAATTTCGCCATTTCCTCGGGAGAAAAACAAAAATATCCCCCGAGATATTTGAAAACTCATCGGGAGAGATTGAGATGAGCTCGCTCAGTTTATATTGTAATGCGTCAATCCTAAGCAAATTCCTCCGAAGAGCTTTTATTTCCACTGAAGAGTAGGGATTTGTAAGTACAAAGAGTCAGCTCTAGCTACAGCTTTCCAGCACTTCAAAGTAGAAATTAGCTCAAGTCATAGATAGGGGATAGTTGTATTTGCGCAAAAACTACTACCTTTGTCGTGTAGAATGCAACGAATCAACAAGTTCAAACAACATACAGATATGAAAAAGGCATTAATCATCCTATCTTCTGCTTTATTACTCTTATCAGTGGGTGCATGTGCCCCCAAGAAGAGCGCTTATCGTCAGGTGTACGAAAAGGCTAAGCAGCGTGAAGTAGCTACAGATCAACAAGCTCCTGCACAGACTCCACCAGCCAGTGTCGTTGTCTCTCGTGAGCCAGCCGCTGACATCCAGCTACGTCGCGAGCGTCTAGAGGCTGTCAAGGGAGAGGACGCAAACATGCTCAGAACCTACAACGTGGTCGTCGGCTCTTTCCAAAACCACACCAACGCTTACTCCCTCAAGGAGCGTCTACAGGCTCAGGGCTACACACCCGTACTGGGACAGAACGAAGCTGGCATGCTTCGTGTCATCATCACCAGCTTTGATAACCGCAGAGAGGCTGAGGCTTCCAGAGAGCAGGTCAAGGGACGCTTTGCTCCTGAATTTCAGGATGCTTGGATTCTAGAGAAGATCCGCTAATCGGGTCTCTTTACACTGCCCATACAACAAAAAAAGTAGGAGTCTTAGAGTTTACACAGATAGACTCTAAGGCTCCTTCTTTGGACACTATTAACTATGGAGATCATACAGCATCAACCTCTTCAAGAGTACCACACATTTGCCACAGAGGCCACCGCCGACTGGTGGATCAACTACAGCAGTGCTGAGGATCTTCAGACGCTGGCACGTGATGAGTTCTTTGTCTCGCAGCCTTATCTGCCGATAGGTGCTGGGAGCAATCTGCTCTTTACGCACGATAAGTATCGTGGCGTCATTCTCTACTCGCAAATCGACGACCTTCACTACTACGGAGAGACCGAGAGTGCGCTGACCCACCCCGGGCAGCAGCATGTGCGGGCAGGTAGTGGCATCGTGTGGGATCACTTTGTGGAGTTGATGCTAAGCCGTGGTCTCTATGGTATAGAAAATCTATCGCTCATCCCAGGTACCGTTGGTGCTGCTGCCATACAGAATATAGGTGCCTACGGGAGCGAGGTCTCTCAGTACATCGTAGCGGTCGATGTGGTCGACCTAGCGACAGGAATGAAGCTCCGCATACCGAGCGCTCTGTGCGACTATAGGTATAGGTACAGCATCTTCAAAGATCCGCAGTACCACTCCTACATCGTCACGCACGTACACTTCATACTAAGCACTGAGCCGACCTGCAATCTGAGCTACGCCTCCTTGGCAAAAGCTTTCGAGGGGCGCAACACGATGCCGACGCCTGAGGAAATTCGCCAAGAGGTGATACGCATCCGACGTGCTAAGCTACCCGACCCTGAGGAGATACCAAATGGCGGAAGCTTCTTCATGAACCCGATCGTGCCTTTAGCACAGTACGAGGAGCTGGCGAAACAATACGACACGACTGTACCTCACTATCCTACTCACAACGAGGGGGAGGTAAAGCTCTCAGCAGCTTGGCTCATAGACCAGACGGGGCTTAAGGGTTACCGCACAGGTGCCGTAGGGGTCTACGAGAAGCAGCCGCTCGTCCTAGTCAACTACGGCGGAGCGACAGGTCAAGAGGTAGTCGCACTGGCAGAGCATGTGCAGCAGGAGGTGAGTCGTAAGTTCGGCATCTCACTACGTCCTGAGGTGCGCTATATAGACTGAGCCCTATGCCCTCTCGCCACAATCTCCCCTCGCCAAAGATCGTCGAGCTTCTTGGCTCAGGTACCAGCACAGGCGTACCTGAGGTGGGTTGCTACTGTCGCACCTGCCTCAGTCTAGACCCACGCGACCAGCGCACCCGCACATCGGCTCTAGTAGTCTCACCTGCGGGCAAACGAATACTGATAGACTGTAGCGCGGACTTCAGGCAGCAAGCTCTCCTAGCGGGCATAGACCATCTAGATGCGATCATCCTAACGCACCAGCACTACGACCATATCGGAGGACTGGACGACCTGCGCACTATCTCGTGGCGCACGGAGCTACCTATCTACGCAGAGCCTAACGTACTGGAAGCGATCAAGGCCCGACTACACTATTACTTCGGACCGCATCGCTATCCCGGCACACCACACTTGACGCTGCACCCCATCTCGTCGCTAGAGCCGTTTACACTGTACGACCTGACGATAGAGCCGATACGGGTGATGCACGGCAAGCAACCAATACTAGGCTATCGCATCGGAAGCTTTGGCTTCCTAACCGATCTTAAGAGCATCGCACCTGAGGAGCTAGAGAAGCTCCGAGGCGTGGAGCTTCTCTTTGTCAATGGACTACGCTACACCAAGCCTCATCCGACGCACCAAACGATCGAGGAGGCTATTGAGCTGACCGCCCAGGTTAAGCCACAGTGCAGCTACATCATTCACCTTTCGCACCATGCGCCACCTACGGCGGAGCTACAAGAGCGACTGCCCGAGGGGGTCTACGTTGGCTACGACGGATTGACCCTTCGCTACACGGAGGGGATGGGTTATACCCCGCAACCCACGCAGGACAAGCTAGTGCGAAGCAGTGCCGAGCCTTTTACCTATAAGGATTGCGGCAGGATCGATTACCAAGAGGCACTGGAGATGCAGTTGCACCTTTGGCAGGAACGTATTGATGCCAAGATAGCGCATCAGACGGTGCCAGAGGACGTGCTACTCTTTTGCGAGCATGAGCCGGTACTGACGATCGGCAAGCATGGCAAGCAGACGAATCTACTCGTCTCGGAGGCTCTGCTCAACTCTAAAGGCATTCAGCTTGTCCAGATAGAGCGTGGTGGCGACATCACTTACCATGGTCCTGGTCAGATCACGGGTTATCCGATCTTTGACCTAGAGCATTACGGCGTAGGGATCAAGGAGTACATCCACACGATGGAGCAGTGCATCATCGATCTGCTCTACCTCTACGGCATTCGTGCGGAGCGTCTCGAGGGCGCTACGGGTGTTTGGATTGATGCGCATACACCACAAGCTCGCAAGATCTGCGCTATCGGCGTGCACACCTCTCGCTATGTGACGATGCACGGCTTTGCGCTCAATGTCAATACCGACCTAAGCTACTTTCAGCTCATCAATCCGTGTGGCTTTACGGACAAGGGGGTCACCTCGATGGAGCAAGAGATAGGACGAGGAAAGGTTTACTTTCCGCTAGTCAAGCATCAGCTGGAGGGGCTCTTTCGCAAGCACTTCACGCATCTTATGTATCACCTTTCTAACGACGACATACTATGAAATGGCTTAGACCCAACGATAGCTCAGCAAACTATCAAGACAGACGTGGACGCATCTCTGGCAGAGGGCTAGCCCTCGGAGGAGGCATCGGCGGTATCGTCATCGTCCTCGCCAGCCTCTTCTTCGGCGTGGATCTCACGGGACTAATGCGAGTAGCAGACAATGTCTTGCCCGGCTCACAAACAGAGCAGGTAGACCCCTCGCGTGTCAACGAAAACGAAGAGTTCAAGGTCTTCACGCTACGCGTCTTCAACAGTTGCAACGATGTGTGGACAGACCTCTTCAGCTCCGAGCTACAACGCTCCTATGCGGCACCGACACTGGTTACCTTCACCGATCAGGTGCAGAGCCGTTGCGGAGGAGCCACCAGCGAGGTGGGACCTTTCTACTGTCCAGCCGACCAGACAGTCTACATTGACTTAGACTTCTTCAATCTACTCGCTACTCGCTTCAAAGCGCCAGGAGACCTCGCCATGGCTTACGTCACCGCTCACGAGGTAGGGCATCACGTGCAGAACCTCCTCGGTATCTCTGACAAGCTACACCAGCAGCAAGGGCGTGTCTCACAGGAAGCGTACAACCGTGCTAGTGTACAGCTAGAACTGCAAGCCGACTACCTAGCAGGCGTATGGGCTTACCACGCCCAGCGACTCGGCATCATACTCATCGAGCCCGGAGACCTCGAGGATGCGCTCACAGCCGCCAATGCGATCGGCGATGACACCTTGCAGAAAGAGGCGCAGGGCTACGCCGTCCCAGACTCATTCACACACGGTACCTCAGCACAGCGTATGCAAGCCTTTCGCTCTGGCTTTGAATCGGGCAGCTTGGATGGCGCGAGCCGTTACCGCTTGTAAGCAACAACCAATTCTATAGCAGATCACAGATGAACCAAAAGATAAAAGTACTCGTCGTAGGCTACGGACACGTAGGCAAGCAGGTCGTGACCACCGTACGCACCGCTCCCGACATGGAGCTGGTCGGTGTAGTTCGTCGCTCCAAGAATGATCCTCAAAGCCAAGTATTGACCGCTCACGGCATTGCCGTTTACGGAGAGGATGAAGTCCTCCCCAAGGCAGACGTCGCTATCTTAGCCGTACCGACACGCTCCGTGCCTGATTACGCCAAGCGTTACCTCGCACAGGGCATTTGCACGGTAGACAGCTTCGACATACATACCCAGATAGCCACGCTACGCCACGACTTGATGGCGGTAGCTCAGAAGCACCAAGCAGTCTCCATCATCAGTGCTGGCTGGGATCCCGGAAGCGACTCGATCGTCCGTACCTTGATGCAGGCGATGGCACCCGAAGGAATCACCTACACAGACTTCGGGCCAGGCATGAGCATGGGACACTCCGTGGCAGCACGTGCCATAGCTGGTGTCCGAGATGCTCTCTCTATGACCCTACCTGTAGGCTACGGACAGCACCGCAGACAGGTCTATGTGGAGCTAGAGGCTGGAGTCAACGAAGAGCAGGTACGCCAAGCGATCCTCGCCGATGATTACTTCGCTCATGACGAAACGATTGTCACCTTCGTTCCCTCAGTTGCTGCTCTAGAGGATGTAGGCCATGGCGTACACATGATGCGCAAAGGGGTCTCGGGCGTAACGCACAACCAGCGTCTCACCTTCGAGATGCAGATCAACAACCCCGCTCTGACCGCCCAGATGATGGTCGCCTCGGCCCGCGCTACGCAGCGTCTCACCCCAGGAGCCTACACGCTCCCCGAGGTGCCAGTCATAGACCTACTCGCTGGTGACCGCTCCGACTGGATCGCCCATCTAGTCTAATTTCTAACGTCTAACGTCTAACGTCTAACCTCTAACCTCTAACCTCTAACAACATGCCTAGCACATTACCACTACTAGCCATCACATGGGACGTCAGCCCCGCCATCTTTACCATCGGCACCTTTGAGTTGCGCTGGTATGCCATACTCTTTGCCGTAGGGCTCTTTGTCTTCGGCCCGTGGATCGTGCATCGCATCTGGCAAAAAGAAGGCTTGCCCGAGCCATGGTTTGACAAGCTCTTTTGGTACGTAGCCATCGGTACGATCGTAGGTGCTAGACTAGGACACTGTCTCTTCTACGATCCTCTCTACTACCTTGCCAATCCCGTTGAGATCTTGAAAACGTGGGAGGGCGGACTAGCGAGCCACGGCGGTGTGATCGGTCTCATCATCGTCATGTGGATCTACGCACGCAAAGTTTCGCACAAACCAATTCTCTGGGGCATGGATCGACTCTGCGTACCCATAGGTCTCGTGGCAGCCATGATACGTTTAGGTAACTTGATGAATAGCGAGATCTTCGGCTATCCTACCGATGTCCCTTGGGGCTTTCGCTTCGTACGCTCAGCCGAGTGGCAGACCTTAGCAGGTGGCATGCCTTGCCACCCGACCGCCATCTACGAGGCGCTTGCCTATCTACTCGTCTTCGCCATCTGTATGTGGCTCTACTGGCGTCGCAATGCGGGCTACAAGTATCATGGGCTCATCGTCGGGACGCTCCTGACGCTCACCTTCATCGCTCGTATCCTCATCGAGCAGGTCAAGTTCGTTCAAGAGCCGTGGGAACACAGATTGGTCGACTCCATCGGACTTAACCAGGGGCAACTACTCAGCATCCCCTTTATCATCATCGGAGTTGGTATGATCATCTACGCCCTACGCCACCCAGTGCCTCAGGCAGAGGTGGAGCGTCTACTCGCTGAGGAGGCACGGCGCAAGGAGCAAGCCGCTCATCAGAACAAGAAGTAAATCTATTCACTATTATAAAGCAACCATTATACTATGGAATATCGTAACCAAATCACCGATTCAATATACTATATCGGAGTCAATGACCGCACGAAGCGCCTCTTCGAGGGCTCCTGGTCACTACCCCATGGCGTCAGCTACAACTCTTATCTGCTCGTGGGCGAGCAGGTCGTACTCATCGATGGTGTCGAGATAGGCACAGCTGAGAAGCATCTTGGCGAGATCAAAGCGATCATCGGCGACCGTCCTATCGACTACCTCATCGTGAACCACATGGAGCCGGATCACAGTGGCTCTATCGGTCTCCTACGCACGCTCTATCCTGAGATGAAGGTGGTGGGTAATGCCAAAACCTTCGGTATGCTCGACTCTTACTTCGCACCGATCCCTCAGGAGCAGCGCGTAGTCGTTTCGGAGAAAGAGCCCCTAGAGGTGGGCGACTTCTCCTTCCAATTCGTCATGGCACCGATGGTACACTGGCCCGAGGTCATGTTTACCTACGAAAGCTCCAACAACGTCCTCTTCACGGCCGACGCCTTCGGCACCTTTGGTGCACTCAATGGCGCTATCATAGACCGAGATATGAATCTCGACCTTTACTACGAGGAGATGTACCGCTACTACGCCTGCATCGTGGGTAAGTTCGGCATGTTTGTCCAGAAGGCTCTGGAGAAGTACAGCTCTCTAGGGCTGTCGCCACAGTACATCTGTCCGACTCATGGACCCGTATGGACAGAGCTCGGCTTCCCCCAGGCACTCGCCATCTACGACCAGCTCAGCAAGTACGACACGAGCTGTGGCGCAGTCATCCTCTATGGCAGTATGTATGGACACACCGAGCAGATGGCCGAGGCTGTCGCTCAGGGTCTAGCGCAGAGCGGTATCAAGGAGATTGTCGTGCACAACGTCAGCACGGCCGACCCCTCGCACATGCTCCGTGACATCTTCAAGTATCGTGCCCTCATCGTCGGTGCTCCGACCTATAGCAACGACCTCTTTCCCCCAATGCGTGAGATCCTCAACAAGGTAGCACTCCGCGAGGTCAAGCATCACCTCATCGGATACTTCGGCGGATGCACCTGGGCAGGCAAAGCTGTCAAGATCATGCCTGAAATCCTCGAGCAGCTAGCCTTCGAGCAGGTGACCGACCCCGTCGAGATCAAGGGAGCAGCTACCGAGGAGCAGCTCGCCCAGGGTCGTGACCTAGGTGCTGCTATCGCTAAGAGACTACTAGAGCTTTACCGTTAATACCTAAATACCAACAACCAACAAATAATCTATGAGACTTGTTATCGAGCAAGATTATGCTGCCATGTCTACATGGGCAGCAGAGCATGTGATCAAACGCATCAATGAGTTTGCACCCACAGCTGACCACCCTTTTGTGATCGGTCTGCCCACAGGCTCTACCCCTATTGGTATGTATCAAGAGCTGTCCAAAGCCTGTCAGGCTGGTCGTGTCAGCTTCAAGAACGTAATTACAGTCAATATGGACGAGTATGTCGGTCTAGAGCCCTCACATCCCGAGAGCTACCACTACTTTATGAAGAGTAACTTCTTCGACCACATCGACATCGATCCCAAGAATACACACCTCCTCAATGGTTTGGCAGAGGACACTACTGCCGAGTGCCAAGCTTACGAAGAGATGATCCAGTCGCTCGGAGGTATTGATCTCTTCATCGGAGGTATCGGCTCCGATGGGCATATCGCCTTCAACGAGCCAGGCTCCTCGCTAGCCTCTCGTACCCGTGAGGTGCGTCTGATGCCCGAGACAATCCGTGACAACAGCCGTTTCTTTGACAACGACCTCTCGAAGGTTCCCACTCGCGCCCTCACCGTAGGTGTTGGCACCGTGACAGACGCTCGTGAGGTGATGATCCTCATCAGTGGTTCGAACAAGGCGCGTGCTCTCTGCAAGGCCGTCGAGGGGCATATCACCCAGATGTGTCCTATCTCTGCGCTGCAGCTTCACTCCGACAGCATCATCGTCTGTGATGACGACGCTGCCGTAGAGCTACAGGTGAAGACTTTCCGCTTCTACAAGCAGGAGGAGAAGCTAGCCCGCGAGGGTCTAGCCTACTAAGAGGTAGAGGCTCACAAATAGACTGGCAGATGCTCCCGTAGCATACGCCACAAGACCAGAGAAGGTCGAGAAGCATTCGTTGCTCCTCGGCCTTCTTTCCTTATCTCCACGGTCCAATCAAACTTTCCATCGTTGGAAAATTGAAATTCCTCCCTTGGGATCAAACGCTCCCTCCCTTGGGATTGAAAAGTTCCTCCCTTGGAACTGAAGAGTTCCTCCCTTGGAACTGAAGAGTTCCTCCGTTGGAACTAAAAAGTTCCAAGGTAGGAACCGTTTTGGAACTTTTACAAATGCACCCATCTCCCCACACGAAGCAGCTAGCGACAGCACTACTGACCGCACCATGCTATGGGAGACTTATAGCTAAACGTTGGGACGACACAAGCTTAATTACCGATGTTTAGGTATTGATTTGCGTAGGCTCTCATTCATACCTTTGCAGTGCAATCAGACAACCAGTTTTTCTAAGCAAACAAAGTATATGAAGAAAACAATCCTACTCTCTCTAGTGGCGCTAATGATGATGCTACTATGCACTTCGTGCGACAAGAACAAGAACAAACCGAAGCCTAATCCCTCACAAGGGGAGTGGGTGACCAAGAAGATTGTCGTAGACGCTTCCGACTATACGAAGTGGGTCTACATCAACTTTGCCAAGTGCGAAGTGGTCAGCGTCTCCGCTCCCGAGACCGATCTCTCGTGGGATCTAGGTCTGCACCGCTACGACTTCAAGACCAACGGCGGTGCCTCTGGTAAGGGCAAGGGTGCTGCCGCTCGCTCGACACAGCAAGACCTAAAGGCAGATATTCCTACACCTAAGGATAGCGAGTGGACGCTAGACCGTGAGGGTATGCTCCTGATGAAGTTTGGTGTCAACGAGGATGGCAAGCACGATATCGAGTACAAGAAGCAGTCGGCCAATTTCCTGCTCACATCAGAGCCTAAGGGTGAGGGACAACCTGGATACCTAAACAAGGGTATCATCAGCATGGCCGGTATGCCTCCCAAGGTGACGATAGATCCTTCTGTCTTTCTCGTTCGCTCGTCCGCTGGTGAGATCGTTCGCGTCCGTGTCCTAGACTATCAGAGTGCTACGAAGAAGACGGGGCACATTACCCTCGAGTATGCCATGCAGGCAGACAAGAAGTAATCACCGCCTTACTAGCTCGGAGCTACTAGAGAGACCGCTCTCTGTGGCTCCGAGCTTGCTTGGCTCTAAGCGTCTCTTAAGCGCGCTGAGCCTATTCCCTTTTACTCCCTAAGCTTCACTATATGAAAAGGTCTCTATACACCCTCCTCTCCCTCATTACCCTCGCAGGATCTCTCTCTGCCACGACACTCCCTCAGGATTCGACATTCGTAGATAGTACGAGAGTCAAGTGCCTCGACGCAGTGGTCGTCACGGGTACCCGCACACGCTGCCCGATGAAAAACATCTCCATACCGATCCGCGTCGTCTCGCCAAAGGAGATCGAAGCGGTTCAGGCGCGCTCTGTGGAGGATCTGTTGCAGATGGTGATCCCAGGCGTGCAGACGAGTATTCACGGCACGCAAAATCGGATGAGCATACGGGGACTCTCGGCAGACTACTACCTCTTCCTCGTAGATGGTGAGCGCATGACCAACGAGGGCTCAGCTAGTAGCGTAGACCTGGAGCGTATAGATCCCTCCTCGATAGAGCGCATTGAGATGCTACAAGGCTCTAGCTCGGCTCTCTATGGGAGCAATGCCATAGGCGGCGTGATCAACATCATCACGAAGCGGAGCCACAAGAAGCTCGGTGCCAACCTCTCTAGCCACTACGACACTGAGAGCATACAGCGCTACAACGGTCGTCTGGAGATGAGACTGGGTCGTGTGACCAGCACCACAACGGGTGGCTATGCCAAGCAGCATGACTACGAGCTACCAGGCGTCAGTGCCGATAGACCACGCACGATGCCAGGCTTCTACACCTTTAACATTGGAGAAAAGCTTCGCTACCTTTCCCCAGACAAGCGTCTCTCGATCACCGCTACGGGACGCTTTCACTCACGCATGCAGAACTTTGACGATAAGGAGAAGAACCGCTACCAAAGCCCCACTGGCAATCTGCAAGTACTCTACAAACCCGCCGACGGACACTCCATAGAGACCAGCTACCACATCGAGGGGTACAAGCGAGACAAGTACTTCTTCCTCGCCACAGAGGAGGAGGGTCCCTGGGAGCCTCAGTTTAACTACCTGACGCAGACGGCGCGCATGCAGTACAACTACGACCCCTCGGAAGATCCCTACAAGCCTACCTTCAATGCGGGTGTGGAGATCCTCCACGAGAACCTGCGCAGCGTACAGGTGACCAATATCAATGACGTGCATCGCGCCTCAACCAAGACGCTCTACGGGCAGATGCTTTGGCGTATGGACAATAACTGGAGTACCACCGTAGGCCTCCGTCAGGATATGCACTCGACCTATGGCACCCACCTGACACCTCGCCTATCGATCATGTGGCGCAATCGCAACTACGCCCTACGCGTTAGCTACTCCGAGGGCTTTAGGTCGCCTTCGCTCAAGGAACTCTTTATGGATTGGGACCACAGAGGTATGTTTCGCATCAAAGGCTCTAGCGACCTCAAGCCTGAGATCAGCCACCTCGTGATGATAGCTCCGGAGTACAACAACTCCTTTATGAATCTCTCCCTCTCGGCCTCATACAATCGCATCAACAACCGTATCTATACGCGTCCCGAGCAGGAGGGCAGTGTACTCCAATATCGCAACGGGGAGAAGCCCCTAGACCTATGGAGCGGTACGGCGATGCTACGGGTCACACCCTTCGCAAACTTTGATATCAACATCAACTACGCCTTAGTCCTAGAGCAGATGGAGGTACAAGGCAAGACGCAGTCCTTCCATATCCGCAACACGAGACCACACCATATCAATGGCTCCGTACAATATGGTCATCGCTGGGGGGCATACACGCTCTCGGGACAGGTCTCAGGACGCTACCTCAGTGGCGTGACCTCCGCCGTTTACGACAATGCCCGCGATGACTACAGCTACGAGTCTTATCCTGGCTACGCACTCTTTAGGGCAAGCGTCACGCAGCGCTGGCAGACCGTCCTAGACCTTAGCCTGACGCTAGGCTGCGACAACCTTTTCAACTACATGACCCCGATCATCGAGCAGGGCGCTTCGCTATCGCCTGGACGTAGCTACTTTGTTTCGCTCTCACTGAACTACTAAAAAGGGCTTCCCCCTACTTAATACTCTCTCTGTATGACTTTCTCTAAGAAGTATCTCTACTACATAGGAGCACCAGTACTACTGATACTCATCATCCTCGGTACTTATCTCTTGTGGCCTAAGCCAGTGCGGGTAGCACTGGTCAATATGCCAGACTTCGTTGCCTCTCGTATGGCAGTGGCGGTCGACAAGAAGAATGTGCGCCTCACGGCCGTCACGGACCTCTCCGAGCTGAAGAACTACGACGCTATGATCGCCTTCGGTATGGGGCTCAAGTGGACCGACGAGGACCGTGCGCTGATCAAGCAGCTGGGCGAAGAGAAGGGGCTGAAGTACCTCGCCTACATGACCACGACGCCAGAAAATAACATTTCCAACCTAGACTCGTTACAAAGGGAAAAGCTGGAGTCTTATCTGGTGAATGGCGGTACGAGCAACTACCGCTCGGGCTTTAACTATATCCGTAAGGAAGTCCTCGGTAAGTCACTCCGAACGGGGACTATCGAGGAACCGATAGAGTACGGCTACGACCTGCTCTTTACGGACGAAGACCCTGACCTAGCCTTCGACAGTGTTGAGAGCTTTCAGAAGTTCTACAACGAGCATGGCTACAAGGAGGGAGCTCCCCGCATTGCGCTTTTTACGGGCATCGCAGGTCCCTTCGGATCGAGCCGAGACTACTTAGACGAGCTGATCGGAGCGCTGGAGGAGTCCGGCTTTAACGTCTACCCCATCAGTGCGATGACACGCCGACTAGAGTTCCTCTCAGAGATCAAGCCACAGGCGGTCATCTACTTCGCCCACGGACGCTTCGGCGGCGACCCCGCCATCGCTTGGCTCAAAGAGCACAACGTGCCTATCTTCTCTCCGCTCATCGTATCGGAGGAGTATAGCGACTGGCTACAAGACAAGCAAGGCATGTGGGGCGGTTACCTCAGCCAAACCGTCGTAACGCCTGAGATAGATGGCGCGATACATCCCTTTGCGCTGGTGACACTGCGGGAGAACAAGCAGGGCTTTAAGGAGTTTCACACGATCCCCGAGCGTCTGCCCGACTTCTGCTCGCTACTCCACCGATATGTCAAACTACAGACGATGAGCAACGCGGACAAGCGCATAGCACTCTTTTACTTCAAGGGTCCTGGACAAAACAGTCTCGTGGCGCAAGGCATCGAGGTAGTGCCCTCGCTCTACAACGTCCTGAAGCACCTACAGAGCCAAGGCTACGATCTGACGGGCTTGCCCGACACAGAGGAGGCTTTTGCAAAAGATCTGATGTCTCGTGGCGCACTCTACAACAATTATGCGGAGGGCAACAAACAACTAATGCTACGTAGCAATTACCCCGCCTTTGTCTCAACGCAAGAGCTGACGCAGTGGATCGACGACACCTTTCCCCCGGCACTCAAGGACAGCATAGAGACTCGCTACGGCGCGATCCCTGGGCACGACCTTGTCTTAGAGCGTGACGGCGTCGAGGGCATTGCGGTGACCCGACTCACTTATGGTAAGGTAGCACTCCTACCTCAACCTGGTTCTGGTAGCGGAGAGCTAGACTTCAAGATGGTACACGGCTCTACCTCCGTACCCGCTTACCCATACATAGCCAGCTATCTGTGGGCTCGTAACGGCTGGCAAGCTGACGTTCTGATGCACTTCGGCACCCACGGCAGTCTGGAGTTTATCCCCGGCAAGCAGGTGGCTCTGAGTAACTACGACTACACCGATAGACTCGTGCGTGACCTGCCACACATCTATTACTATACGACGGCCAACGTCGGCGAGTGTATGATCGCCAAGCGTCGCTCTTATGGGCAGGCAGTCTCTTACTTAGCACCGCCCTTTATCGATACACAGCTAGACAAAGAGATGCAACCGCTGCGCGACTTGACCGACCGCTACCTAGCTTCGGAAAAGGATGACGACGCGCTCTCCAAGCGTATCAAAGAGATGACCATCGCTAAGGGCTTCCACAGAGACCTCAAGCTAGACTCCACGATGAGCAAGCCCTACACGAGAGACGAGATAGAGCTAGTCGCCAGCTTCATTGACGAGCTGGCCAATGCTAAGATCGTGGGCGGTATGTACACGACGGGTGTTCCCTTCTCCTCGGAGAAGATCCGCTCTAGTGTCCGCCTCCTTTCGGTCGACCCGATAGCCTATGCACTGGCTCAGATAGACAAGTCTCGCGGACGGATCACCGATGCTCAGATCAAGGACGATGTTTACTTCAACTCTCGTTACCTCCGTCCTGCCGACCACTTCGTGGCTCGTGTTCAGGATCGAGAGATTGCCGCAGGAGAGGTCGATGCGCTCCTTCAGTCGCTAGGCGTCAGTGGTGCCGAGTTGGCTCGTGCCGACCAATTCCTCAAGGCGCAGCAAGAGGAGAGCGCACAGTCCGGTATGATGGGCGGAATGCCTGCCGGCATGATGGGTGGCGACAAGGCAAAAGCTAAGCCACAGGGCAAGCCTAGCGGGATGCCTAGCGGTCACCCAGGAGGTATGCCCAAGGGGATGCCTAAAGAAATGGGTGGCGGTACGTCTCCTCACGGCAAGCCCGCCAGTGCCGAGACGAAGAAAGATCCCAAGCTGGTACTCCTCGCCGAGGGAATCAGTCTGTTGCGTCGCTCTGTGGCAGAGATACCATATTACAAGCGTATGCTGAGCAGTTCGCCACAGCTCGAGCTAGCTTCGCTCGCCAATGCGCTCAGTGGTGGCTACACGGCACCTTCGCCAGGCGGAGACTTCATCGCTAGTCCCTCCGTACTACCCACCGGGCGCAACCTCTACGCCATCGATCCCGAGATGACACCCACGGCAAAGGCATGGGAGGACGGACAGCAACTAGCCGATGCGCTTATCGCTGACTACCGCTCTCGTCACAACGATTCGATACCGCGCAAGGTGAGCTTCACGCTCTGGAGCAGTAGCTTCATCGAGAGCGAGGGTACGACAATTGCAGAGATCATGGCGCTCCTCGGTGTCGAGCCCGTGCGTGACCGCCGTGGCAAGGTGATCGACGTTCGCGTCGTACCCATCAAGGAGCTCGGCAGACCTCGTGTGGATGTGGTCATACAGACCTCGGGGCAACTCCGAGACATCGCAGCCTCCCGACTCTTCCTCTTGCAAAAGGCTATGGACCTCGTTGCAGAGACCAAGGATGGCAAGACGCCTAACCAGATAGCCCTCGGACGTGTCGAGGCAGAGCGTGTGCTCCTAGAGCATGGCGTACCCCCTGAGCAGGCTCGTAAGCTTAGCGGTAAGCGTATCTTCGGCGGTCTCAACGGTGCCTACGGTACTGGCATTCAGGAGATGGTCGAGAGCGGTGACCGCTGGGAGAAAGAGAGCGAGATCGCCGAGGTTTACATGAACAACATGGGCGCCATCTATGGCGACGAAGATCTTTGGGGCGAGACTGCCAAGGGGATCTTTGAGGCGGCACTGCAAAACACAGATGCCGTCGTTCAGCCCCGTCAGAGCAATACGTGGGGCGCGCTAAGCTTGGATCACGTCTATGAGTTTATGGGCGGGCTCACCCTCTCCGTGCGTCACGTCACGGGCAAGGATCCCGAGGGCTACTTCACCGATCTGCGTAACCGTCGTCGTGTCAAGACGCAGGAGATCAAGCAGGCTATCGGCATCGAAGCTCGCACCACCATCCTCAACCCCACCTATGTGCGTGAGCAGCTCAAAGAGGGCGCTGGAGCGGCAGACGCTATCGACGAGACCATCCGCAATACCTATGCGTGGAACGTCATGAAGCCCTCCGCCATCGACAAGGAGCTCTGGGACGCTCTCTACGATATGTATGTCGTGGACAAGCATCAGCTCGGCACCGTCGACTTCTTCGAGCGAAACAACCCCGCAGCCCTGCAAGACCTCACCGCCTCCATGATGGAGACCATTCGCAAGGGTTACTGGCAGGCAACTGCTGAGCAAAAGCAGACCATCGCTCAGCTCCATGCTGAGAGCTTGGCAAAGGCGGGTGCTGGCTGTAGCGGTATGGTCTGTGACAATGCTAAGCTGCGTAAGATGATCCAAGATCAACTCACACCCGAGCAGCAGCAAGAGTACACCGCCGCCCTAGACAAAGCGCTCAAAGTGACCTCACAGTCTGGCCAAAAGCAGCAGGTACTCTCGAAGGACTCGGACAAGGCTCAGGACAAGAAGCACTCCTCAAGCTCTGCCTCTGCAGAGGATCAGGATAGTCTCTACACGACCGAGATAGTTGTCATCGGAGGTGTCGTAATCGTCCTCATACTGGTGCTCTCCATCCTTTACAGCAGACGTAGGAAGCGTACGAAGTAAGAGATGATACTCATCGTTTCCATCTTTGCGCTCCTAGTGGCGCTCACCACCACAGCCGTACGATCTGATCATAGGGTGCGACTAGCACATGCGGTACTCTATATCGTAGGCTTGGTGGCGACCCATCAGGCGACTCTGCGGGTGAGCAAGTTAGCTCTCGATGCTATGCTACGTCAGGCGGAGCAGCTCTCCACACTCGCCATGATGGTCTCGCTAGAGCTGCTGCTCACGATGGCGGTCGTCACCTACCGACCCGCACACCGACATCTGCGTACGATCTATCATCGGGAGGGACTAGTCGTAGCGGTCATGACCGCTTGCCACCAGATAGCCGTATGGCTACCCTCGCTACTGATGCTACCTGCGCTATGCTACCTGAGGAGCTTTGTCATCTACAGCATGCCCGGGGTCCATTACTGGGCAGTGACCATAACCTTTGCTGTGGTGCTCCTCCTACTCATTGAGCTGACACCTCGCCTGATACGTGATCGGGAGTTCCTCCGTCTGCTCGCTATGCTCTTAGCTGGAGTGCTAGCCGTGGGTAGCGTCATTGCCTACATCCTCATCCCAGAGCGCCCCCAAGCACCAGAGGTCCAGCTAGACAGCTCCTCGCCTAGAGAGCTGTGCATCCTCCTCGCGACCCTCGCAGGCGGCGTGCTCATCGGCTATGTAGCCATGCTCATCAAGGCAAAAGGCTCACGCAAATAAGACAGTTACACACACAACAGATTACTATGAAATTCATTTCAGACACCATGTTTCTCCTCTCCAATGGTCTCCTCATACCAGTGATCATTGGACTACTCCTACTCTTCCTCCTAGCCCTCCTCATGCTGGGAGGACTCATCGAGCGGACACAGCGCTACAAGCGACTACAGCGACGCTACTTCTCCCATCAGCGTGAAGACGCTAGCGCACTACTCGGCAGACTGCGCCAAGAGCTGGGCGGTGAGAGTCCAGAGACAGCACGGCTAGACCTCTTTGAGGAGCTACTACGCTCGCTACTCACAGCTCCCGCAGCTGAGCGCAACCTACTCATCGGCGAGTATGAGCTACGCCTCGACAAGCGCCTCGTCTACCCGCAAGTCTTGACCAAGTTCGGCCCAATCCTCGGACTGATGGGTACCCTCATCCCAATGGGACCGGCGCTCGTCGGGCTGAGCAGTGGCGATATGGCGACCATGGCGTACAATATGCAGGTCGCCTTTGCGACCACCGTGTTGGGACTCTTCGTCTCCGCCATCGGCTATCTGACCTTGCAGAGACTCCACCGCTATCACCACCAAGAGCTCATCTACATTGACTACATCGACGAACTCCTAACTCAAGCTGAAGATGAGACGAAGAAGTAAGCGACGCACCCTACACCACGACGACACCGATCCATCATCGCTCGTGAGCAACCTCTTTGACGTGGCGATGGTCTTTGCCGTGGCGCTGATGGTGGCTCTGGTCACGAAGTTTAGCATGACCGAGATGCTCACGCAGGAGGACTTCACCATCATCAAGAACCCCGGCAAGGACAATATGGAGATCATCTCCAAAAAAGGCTCCACCATCGAGCGGTACACACCGACCGACAGCGAGGACGCCTCCAATCAGCGCCGCGGTAAGCGCGTCGGCATTGCCTACGAGCTGGAGAATGGCGAGGTCATCTACATCCCCGAGGAGTAAACGACTAGGCTGCTTACAGCCCGCTAAGCCGCCCCTAACCCGATTTCTTTCTCACGAAAGTGTTTCCAAAGCTTCAGGTGGAAAAAACACTAACTATTTAAATGGTCTCTATATGGACTGCGAGCTGCTGGAGTGCTTTCTTGAGCGTGATGGGGAGTGCTAGCCACTCGCTCTCATCGTCTAGTGGTACCCATGTACCACCGTCTGGTAGCGGTAGGGTGCTGCTGTCGGGTATTACGGTGTAGTAGCAGTCGATGTAGAGCTGTCTGTGCGTAAGCCGATGCTTGTAACGTTTGAAGGGGTGTAGCTGGCATTGCTCTAGCATTGCGGGTAGCGCAGGTCGTGACTGTAGAAGTAGCTCCTCTTGTGGAGCTACGGGCTGGTCGTATAGTAGTGTGGGTTGGTAGAGCTTGGCCCATATATCGCCCGTGGAGCGCTGATAAAGTATCGTCTGCCAGTGGTCTGAAGTCCTTTTGAGTACAAATAGGTAGCCTAAGTGTCGGGGCTGGACGGAGAGTTTGAGTGCTTTGCGTGGCAGGCGTGCTCGCTCGGGGCTATCTGCAGAGGGGCATTCGCTACGGACAGGGCAGCGGGTGCAGTCGCATAGCTGAGGGGTGCAGATGAGTGCGCCTAGCTCGATCATCGCTTGGTTGTGTAGTCCTGGATGCGGAGCTTTTTCGACCAATTGTCTGGCTAGGGCGGTGTAGTACTTCTTTCCCTGGGTGGTGTCTATTGGCTCCTCAGAGGCATAGAGTCGACTCAGTACACGGAGTACGTTGCCATCGACGGCGGGGTATGGCTGATCATAGGCAAAGGAGAGAATGGCTCCAGCCGTGTAGTCGCCAATGCCAGGGAGGGCGCGCACTGTCTTATAGTCTGTCGGGAAGGTGCCTTCCAACTCCTGGACGATGATTTGAGCCGCACGATGTAAGTTGCGAGCACGGCTGTAGTAGCCTAGACCCTCCCAGAGCTTGAGCACCTCGTCAAGCGGTGCTGCAGCAAGGTCTGAGACGGTGGGGTAGTGGTCGACAAATCGTAAGTAGTAGCTCGTCCCTTGATCTATCCGCGTCTGCTGTAGGATCACCTCACTGAGCCATATACGATATGGATCGTTTATGTCTCGCCAGGGTAGCTTACGATGATTCTCTTGGTACCAGCTGTGTAGCTTGTTGAGTAGTGTACTCAAAAGGGGTGCTTCTTTAGATAGAGAGCATGTGTAGTAAGTCGATGAGGTCTGGGTCAATGCGCTTTTGCTTTTTGGTCGCCTTAACAAAAGGTACGTAGACGATCTCATCATTATCGTAGCCGATCATCACATTGCGCTGCTCATCGAGGAGTGCCTGCACAGCAGCTGCACCCATACGACTACCCATGATGCGGTCGGTAGCGCATGGTATACCGCCTCTTTGTAGATGCCCTAAGATGGTGACACGAATGTCAAACTTGGGGTAGCGACGCTTGAAGTCATCGGCGATGAAGAGTGTCTGCCCCTCACGCTCACCGCTCTCAGTGACGAGGATGATGCTACTACTCTTGGTCTTGCGGAAGCCACTCTCGATCATCTTCTTGAGTGACTCGGTACTGGTCGGGTCTTCGGGGATGAGAGCTCCTTCTGATCCTGTAGCGATAGCTCCATTGAGTGCTAGGAATCCGGACTCACGACCCATCACTTCGACAAAGAAGATGCGCTCATGGCTTGAGGCGGTGTCTCTTAGTTTGTCGACAGCATCCATAATAGTGTTGAGCGCTGTCGTATAACCTATCGTGAGGTCGGTGCCTGCGAGGTCGTTGTCGATGGTAGCGGGGATGCCTACGATGGGCAGATTATGCTCATTGGCTAGGAGTCGTGCACCAGTGAGTGATCCATCACCTCCGATGACGACGAGACCGTCTATTTCATTATCCTGAATGACTTGATAGGCACGAGCACGACCTTCGGGAGTCTCAAACTCATGGCTTCGTGCCGTCTTGAGGATAGTTCCTCCACGCTGTATGATATTGCTTACGTTCTCGACGGTAAGCTCTATGACATTGTTTTCGATAAGACCTGTATAGCCCTTTATGATGCCACATACAGAGATGCCGTGGTACAGTGAGGCTCTAGCGACGGCCCGTATAGCAGCATTCATGCCTGGGGCATCACCGCCCGATGTGAGTACGCCTATGCGTTTGATGCGATTCATGCTCAAGAGTGTTAGTCAGATAGTAATCTATGCTACAAAGGTAGCACTTTTACCGCAAGTGTGGAGCTAGAGCGATCAGGGCTGACGCATTATACCTTGTATCCAAGGAGCTATTCCTGACGCCAACCGAGGAATAGATGGATTAAGTCTTGCTACATAGCGCTATGGACTTACACTATTGCTACTCCTATATCTCCATTGAGGTCAATTCCTCGGAGCAAAATCCCAAATAGCTCGGAGGAAATCGACC
>OLES01000011.1_pt1 | contig 74450 bp, 57 predicted proteins | sample 1602811 | NCBI WGS metagenome assembly OLES01 (sample SAMN02675049, study PRJEB24791) | human gut metagenome, SKBSTL061 | isolation source: stool | host: Homo sapiens | place: USA | reverse complement strand
GCGTGTAGTTATAGTGGGCTATATCAATGGCAAGCCATTGTCTGTCCGCTACAGCCTACGGCTTCCGCTCTCCTCCATTAAGGAGGGTTTTCATCGCCGCTGCCGATTGGGGATGCACCGACCAGCACAAGGTCGAATTCGTCTATCAGCTTTTGCAGAACGGAATTCTTCTCTTTCATCCGCCGGAGGACTTTTTCCGCCTCTACAAGATGATCGGCTGTACACATTATTTTACTTTCCCGTATCTGGAAGACAATCCAGTCGGCAATGTCTATGTGTGCCGCTTTCTGCTCCAGGGTGGCATTCTTCTCTATTAGGTCAGACACTATCACCTTGCAGAAGTTCATGCTCCCGGCACGCTGTTTCCATTCCGTATATCCGTCAGCATCGGGAAAGAGAAGCACGGTGCGCCCGGTCAGTACACGGAGCTTTTCCTCTCTCAAGTGGCTTTTGCCGCCTGTCGCCAGCCATACATAGCCGGGAAAGATGGCAGAGCCGATAACGGCACTCTTCTCGGATTCCACCAAGACCGCTACCTTGTCGGGATAGACATTCAGCAGATGTTCCCCGAAGAGGCATTGGGAGAGTTGCCACTCTTCCGGCAGTACCCGTTGCCTTTTCAGTATGCTGTGTATCCAGTCCACTGCCAATACCTCTCCTCCCTTGATACGGTGTCCGTCCTCTGGATTGTACTGCATCACCTTGCCTGTACGTACCTTGTTCTCCCGGTCTATCTGCCAAAAGATGACAGCCCCGTCACGGGTCGCCCCCAGACGGTACTCTTCCAGCAACCGCTTCAACACTTCCTTTGCCCTGCTGCCGTAATAGGAATCAAGGAGCGAGGAAATGAAGCGGAAGAAATTGCTGTGCACGCTTTGCGACCTCTCCACATACTTTGGCGGTATGTAGCCTATGGTTGCTTTTGGTGATGTCTGTCCTGGCTTCCGTTCCGACCTTTGCCAGTCAAAAGAGAACCCCTTGTCGGTACGGCATTCGGGGTGGTCGTGGAAATACTCCTTGGGAGTATAATGATACCCGCAACTGCTCTCATGGTTGCACCTGCCGACAGACGGATGCAGGGGCATACCGCTTTCATCCACATAGCATGTGAAAGAACGCTTGTCCCCGCAATTCGGGCAGGTATGCCGTGTTGCCGTTCCTTTATATTTCTGTAACGAATAGTTGCTCATGGCTTGTCTTTGTTTTTGAGTTTTTCGACTGTTGTCCCGCTGTTCCATTGTCCCGTCCTTATAAGGATTGGGACAGTGGGACACCCCGGGACACCTTGGGACATCAGGCTTCTGCCTGTATCATCCCTTGTACCGTAAATGAAGCGGTTATCCTTTATACAGTTATGTGCCGGCTGCTTTTTCATGTTTTATCCTCCTCTTTCCCATGTCCTGCAAACAACTCTGCCTGCTTTGCTTCTCTTACTGTCCCGCTTGTCCCATGCTGTCCCACCTGTCCCATTGTCCCACTTCCTGCCTGTTGGGACAGCGGGACACTTGGGACGGCTGCATTCCTGTCCTCCTTGCTGCGCTGGATTATCCGGCTGACGGTGGATTTGCCGCAGTTCACCTGTGAGGCTATTTCCCTGACGGACTTGCCTGACTGGGACAGTTGCAGGATTTGGCAATCCCTCTGGCTGGATTCGTTGTCGCCCAGTTTCTTCAGGTGTTCCTTTTCCGTTGAATAACCCCTGAACACGAATTGCAGGAAAGCGTCCACCTTCTCAATCTCGTAGATGATTACATTGTCCGCATCGTGGGAGAATGTCCCGTACCGGACTTTGAGCTGCTTCACATAGCGAAGCCCTCCGTCCTGCGCACTCTTCCCGATGGCGAACACGCTGTCAAAGAAATTGTAGAGCCGTTTGCTTCCGGCAAGGTCGTTGGAAGTGATGGGACAGTCTAAAGAGCGTTTGGGTGTATGCGCCAGCACAAGGACGGACAACCCGTATCTCTTTTTGAGGTTGTTGAGCTGTATCATCAGCCGTCCCGCCGCATCGCCTTTCTCCATGGCGCAGCACAGGTAGGTAAGATTGTCAACGATGAAAATCTTACACCCAGTTTGCAGAGCCATCTGCTCAATACCTCCCATGATGGCTTCCTCGAAATCGGCTTCCAGCAACGAATTGCAGTCAAGCGATACCCGGTACAGCCTTTCGGGAAAGGTGTAGGGCTTCCCATGCTCGTTGGTATAGCGGAGCTGGAACTGCTTTTCGGAGAGTTCAAAGTCCAGATACAGCACATCATCAGTCCGGGCGATACGGTCGGCTATCTGCACGGCAAGGATGGACTTACCCACATTGGAATCCGCAAAGAGGCAGGACAGTTCCCCCTCATACCAGAAACTGTCCCACAGCGCACGGGGCGTGGGCAGCAGCGACGCTTCGAGTATCGTCCGGTTGGCGGTTTTGATACTCATCACGCCGATGCTGTCCGGCATCCCGTGCTGCACTTGGGTCGCTCTCGTCAGGTCGCCATGTATCAGACTGATATAATTCTTGCCCTCTTCCATGACGTTTACCAATTACGTGGAGCGGGCTTGCGGCGATGGGAAGAAGATAAGGATTCGCTCAGTTCCTCATCGGACAGGGGTACGGGATTCTTCCGGGAGGATTCCAGCCATTTGTCCAGTTCGTCCCTGTAAAGGCAATATCGTTTGCCGGGCTTGGTGGCGGGAATGCTTCCCTCCGACAGCTTCATGTAGAGCGTGCCTTTGGGAATGCCCAGATATTCCGCCGCCTCTTCCACTGACATGGGGACATGGGTGTCCACCGCCTTTGCATTGTTCACACTGCGCTGCTCGGTAAGCAGGCTTCTCAGGCTCATCACCTCGTCCCGAAGCTGAGCCACGACCTCGGGGAGGTCGTTGAATGTAATCACTGTTTTTTCCATTTGCGTACTCGCCTCTTTTGTAAGGCTTGGCGCAAAGGACTGGAATGATACAGCCGTGAATACCTCCACGAAAGGTCATTGCAAAATAATTCCCGAATAACGATGACCAACCTCAAATGACGGGTAAAGTTATTCGGGAATTATTGTATAACAGCGGAATATGAGTTCTGGGCTGTTTGTCGTTATTATCGTGATTACTCTAAAACAGGCTTAAATCCGCTTCTTCTGCACATAATCCGCAGGATAATGGAAATCCAGTCTGCCGTTTTCAGGCTCGTCAATGGGAATCAGTGTCTTTAATGGCTCTACCTTGAAGTTCTTGATGGTAGCTATGTCCGTATCGGCAAACTCCCGTGGAAAAAGGGTGCTGATGAAGCGGGCACGGTTGTCCCCCGTGTAGTATTTCTTGTACATGAAACGCTCGGAAATATTCCACACAAAATGGCGGAGCGGGATATTTGAAATGTCTTTGGTCAGCCGTCCTTTTATCGGCTTGGGCTTGTAACTGTGAAGCCGCATCCAGTTGTTGACTTCGCCACAGATGTGGTTCACGGTCTCTTTGTCGGCAATACGGGGCATGATGAAATGGATGTATTCCATGACCATAGCGATGCGCTCCTCATTTTCCCGCTGCTCCCTGTCCTCGTAATCGGCACGGTTCTTCTCGTGAAGTTCCGGAGCAATGGCAATCTCTACAGGTTTTATATCCGGGGGCACTTCTACACCTGTCGTCTTTGATGTTGGTATTACAGGCTCGTGTGTATCTTTGGGCGGCTCTTCCCGAACCGTCATGGTTTCGGCAAATGTCTTTTTCTTGCCGAACTTTATTTTGTAGATTTCGTATGTGTCGAAGATGACTGTCTGGAAAGAAAAATAGAACAGCCAGCCTAAAAGGTTGCTGCATACAAAGACTATCAGCCTGACAAAGTTGTCCTGATTGAATTTTTCAGCGACAATCAGTGTCGCTATGGAAGATATTAGGAGGATGGCAAAGCCGACAAATCCTAAAATGATATGTTTGTCTTTTACGGACGGTTCCATATTCCTTGTCTTATTCGGTTATTACTCGTTACTGTTTTCGCAAATTTAATAGTCTTCTTTCAATTATTACTCATTATCCTTTGTCAGTGGTTTCTTTTTCAATGTTTTTCACCAAATGTCCGGAATCATACTCAATTATCATACTTTAAGGACTTATCGGCTACCGTCAAAAATATAGGGAGCGGTTAAAGCTCCACGCAATAACCGCTCCCTGTGAACAATTCATGGCTTGAGACTGCCTTATGCCTCCTTGCGTTTCAGGGTTATCTTGTCCACGACCTCGCACATCTGCTGTGCCGCCATCTTGGAATAAATCTGTGTGGTGGTAATGTTCTTGTGTCCCATATAGGCTTGTATGACAGCCATGTCAGTACCCATTTCCACGTGCAGGCTTCCGAATGAATGCCGGGTGCAGTGGAAAGTAATCTTCTTGGTTATGCCTGCCGCCAAGAGCCACCGTTTGAGTGGTCCTTGCAGCATCTTGTCCTTGAAACCGTCAAAGATAAGCCCCTCGTGCCGTTCCCCGAGCAGCCCGTATGCTTCATCGCTGATGGGATTGTGTACAATCTGCTTGGTCTTTTGCATACGGGTGGTTACGAACATCTTGCCGTTGGTGTACGGCTGTATCTGCTGCCAAGTGAGCTGCCTAATGTCGCTCTTCCGTAGTCCGGTCAGGCAGGCGAAAAGAAAAGCCCTTTTCAAGACATCTTCCTCGCAAGGGGTTTCGGCAAGCCGTATCAGTTCCTCTTGGCTCAGATGTTCCCTCATGGTGGGAATGCTCTCTATGCGGTCTAAGAATCCGTTGGGGTTCTCCTTTATCTTCCTGTCACGGTAGGCAGTGTGAAGTACCGCACGGAAAGCCGACCAGTAGCCTGCCGCAGAATTGATATGCAGCTTTTGGTTGGTGTGTATGGACTGTGGGGCGTTCAGCAGGTACTCCATGAACTTGCGGCACAAATCCACGTCCACCTCCTCAAAGGTGCATTTGCCGTTCACGAACCGCTCAAAGTGTTTGTAGACGTGCTGCCACTTGATATTCTTCCTCTCTGCCAATTCCTTGAAGTAGGCGAGGAAATCGCCTTTCATCTTGGCTTTGTCAAAGAAGCCGTTGTTCTCGTTGAAGATGGCTTCGTAACGCCGGTTACGGAGTATCTCCGCCTTTTTCATCATGCGTGCGTTGAAATCACGCTCCTGCTGGTTGGCAGGTTTGGCGAAGATGTAAATCCCCAGAGCTTCACGTGTTATCACTTTCATGGTGATGTTGTCACGGTAGCCGGGATAATAGTCCAGACACAGCGAATACTGTGTTCCGTTCTTAATCTTGCGCTTGCGCAAGGTAACTGTCTTGCATTTGCTCATATTGATGATGTTTTAAGTTGTACATTTTCGGGGGTGTCCCCGTGTTTACGGTGGCAAAGGAACAACGTGAAACAACCGTGAATACCTTCACGGCAATCATTTTGAAATAATTTTCCGGCAATGTCGGTTGCTCACGGTTATTTCTCCCTTTCAGCCATGACACGCTCCACATCGGAGCGTAAAAGCAGGTTTTTCACGCCTACTTTTATCTTTTCGATGTGCTTCACCTTGACGATATGGCTGATGTTGGCGGAGGAAAGCCCGTAAATCTGCCGGACTTGCTCCACGGTGTAGTAGCGTTCATCGTTCACGAGGTCTGTCCTGCGGAGTTCGTCCAGATGGGATTTGGAGTAATAGGTGCGTCCGTATTCTCTTTTGGTCGGTATCTTGTGGCGGTAGGCGTATGCCCGGAGTGCGGAGGGTTTCATGCCGAACAGTTCTTCCGCTTCTTCAATCAGGAGCCAATCGGTGATATTGCTTGTATCTATAGCCATACCGAAGAACTCGTCAACGTGTTTCTTGCTGTAATAGTTTTTCCCTGCGATGCGGCAGACGGGAATGCGGTTACGCTTGGCTGTGGTATAGAGCCACGACTGCCTGACCTTGAAGAGCGACATTACCTCCTCGCCAGAATAGAAGTCCAGCACTTCATAGGTTTCCTTTTCCCTTTTTTCTCTTTTGGCTGGTAAAGACGATGATGCGGATTTTCTCGGTGCGGAAGTGCTGCCGGGCAGGACACGGTGGTAGGGATTGCCCTCCAGCATCCGCTCGATGTCTGCCTTGCGGATGAACGCCATGCGGTTGCTGATGCGTGAGGCTCTCAGCTTGCCGAGGGCTACGAGTTTGTAAACATACTGCCGGGAACAGCCCATGAGTATGGCTGCTTTGGAAAAGGTGAGATACTCCTGATGCTGTATCTCCATTAAAGGCTGGGCGACTTTGAATAGGTTGTTCTTCTGTTCCGTTCTGGCTCGTTTGGCTTCCGCCTGACAAGCCTCGCTGCAATATCTCTTCACACCGCTCCGGGTTACAAAGGACTTGCCGCAAAAACTGCATCTTCTTGTTGTTTTCATGCTGCTTTATCGTTTACTGGTTCATTCCTTCAATTGTGTATCCCTGAAATGGTGAACGGAGGTAAACGGAAGTCAACCGTTGTCGCCTTTCTGCACAATGTTACTATTGCTGCATATCAGGGCGGTTGTTGTCGCTCATCGTAAACGGTTGTAAACCCTTGTCAACTGTCCGCACGATGTGGCAAAAAACAAGCTCCGCAAATTCTCCACGTCAGAAATACGTCTCAAAAATATGTGGAAATTTGGGAAGCATCAAAAAGCAGCCGAAAAGTGTTAATTTTTAGAATATTCTGATAAATAGAGGTTTATACTTGGATATTTTTGGTTGTTTTGGGTTGTTACGGCATTCTAAATACAGGCTATAAATCATCATTAATATCTTTTGTAGACAGTGCAAAAAATGAACTTGAAAATATACAACCAGAACTTAAATTAAAAAAGGAAAATTTAATAATATATGCCACAATGATGCAAATTATGTCAAAAGGGGGGCTAATTGTAGAAGAATAATACATAATATACATTGATGCGCAATGGAATTAATTATAATATTAATAATTTTTGTAACTGCATTTGTAATAGCAGTTAACACTAGAAAAAAACATGTAAGTATGGAAAACAACGTATCATCTAACAACATCCCATCAGAAGATGGACAGTTTAAACACGAAAACAGATTATCAATTATATCTGGGGTTATATTATTCATTAATATCTTAGGATCTATAATACTTCTTATCATGGGAATTGTAGAATCAAGCTCATATAGGTCTAACGGATATGGATGGATTTATATATTTTCATCTATCGCAGTGTTATTGTCTGCATTTTTATTTCACTCGTTTTTTATCGTTATTAAGGAGATATCTGTCAGTATTAAAAAGAATAACATTTCCCCTATACCAAAAATAAACAATGAAAAGACACCCCCTACTCAATCTAATGTGAAAAGCGATCATCCAGATTGCTTGGGTCAGTGGAAATAAAAAGAACGATATAGGCACTGAAATTCCAGTGCCTTTTTTATTTTACCTAAAAACTTCGGGTTATATTCTATATTACTACCATAATTTTTCAGAAAAGGTATTCATTTTTTCTTTTCCCCCTTATTCATTGCTTCCAGAATCTTTATCCATGATTCAGGAACTTCCACATCCATGATGTTCCCATCTCCATCTTTTACGATGTATTTATTCTTCTTTTTCTTTTCGTCCTTTGGCTTTTCTTTCTTATCATCCTGCATATCTGTAATCTCCTATATCTAAGTATTGCAAAAGTAATCTAAATCTGTCAGAATCACTAAGTTTTCTGGTATTAAATCTAAAGACAAACTCATCTACATAACGTTGCATATATTTCTTGCTTATATGGTAATATGTGGCGTATATCCTCTTGAAAACAGACCAAGCGTTTTCTATCGTATTGGTAGTAATCATCACCGTTTCTTTATTATCATTGTAATAAGTAATACCATAATATTTATGCCCGTGATCTACAGATATTTGGTTGTACATTTCGGATACTTCGCCATAATCCCATCCATCAGTATATATTGTACTTCCTTCTTCAACATACTTTCTTATAATTGGAAGCAGCTTGGATGAACCTGTTCCGCTTACTACTTTGGCAACCAAATCCCCATTTCTGCCTATTAGTCCAAAAACAGGAACTTTGTCTTTAAAACTTCTCCCCTGGCATCTCTCCACTTTTTTATCCTTATGTCGGTTTGCATTTTTTCCACCTGCAAATGATTCATCAATCTCAACTTCTCCTTCAAGATAGTAGTCGTTTTCTCCTGTCATAGCCTTACGTATCTTATGTAACATACGCCATGCGGTCTTTTGAGAAACATCAATATCTCTAGATACCTGATAGGAAGATATGCCTCTTTTCCCTTGAGCAAATAACCACATAACATAGAACCATTTAGTAAAAGGAATCTTACTGTTTGCAAAACACGTTCCTGTTTTTACCGTGAAATACCTGTTTGTATTCTTGCATTTATACTTATGGTTCTTACACTTATAAACCTTGGAGGTGGGATCAAATGGAGAAACAACTTTGTCACCCCATTTCCATTGTTCGTACAGATCATAACAAGCATTTTCATCCTTTACAATCTGTATAAACTCTAGAAAATTCATTGACTTTTTCATACAGCCTCCTTTTCTTTGATTCTTTTGCAATATAACGATAAAAAGTTAAATATGCAAATAAATACAAAGAAAAGATAGACTATAATATTATGTTATATAACTTCATAAATTTGAGTTGACACAAGAAGAAAATATATAATTATAACATTTTGTTATAGCTTATTTATCAAGTGTCCATTTGTTCCTTAATGCCTTGCGAAATATATGCGTCTTGATGAGGAGATTTCTTTAAAAGACCATTACTACAGCCAGTGCCGGCTGAAGAACAGCAGCTGGCAGGTCTTCTGGCAGGACAGTGCCTCGGAACAGGATGCCATGCCGTGCGTCTTCATACAGTTCATATGTTCCGAAAGGTTAGTAACATGTGTTCCGTAAAGTTAGTAACGTGTGGCCCTATACGTTACTAACATACAGGCCTGCACGTTAGTAACGTGTTCCATTTAGATTGATAACGCGTTATTCCTCATGCCGACAGCTTGTTCTCCCCAGGATTGTACAAGCTGTACCAGCATGATTGGCGGAAGGCTCCGGTCTGTACAGATACCTGCTGAAGGTTCGGACAGTCATCCCTTTGCCACCTGTGTCTGTCCGATTCCGGTTTCTGTCTTCCGCTTTCCTTTTTTCTTCTTATACGGTCCCTCCTCTTTCCACCAAAGATCCTGTCACATCTCTCCCTTTTCCCCGCTCCACTTTCTGTGCTCCGTCATGCTTTCCTCCATTTCAGCTCTCCCCTGCATCGTCCGTTTGTCCTCCTCCACCCTTGCTTGTCACATTCTCCTTATGTTCTCTCATTTTTCCACATTATAATGTACGCGCACGTGTGTGGGTGTGGAAGTGCTGCAAGTTTTGCAAGTTTGCAAGTTTCATCCCCGCTTTATATCATAAAGGGAACTGAAAATAAATAATATTCTAGCATTTAGTCAATGCTCCAATAAACTATATAATTTTTTATTGCTATATTTGTCCTCATCAAATCATCAAAATGAATATAACTTCTACTATCATAACAGCTTCGGACGGAACACCCCTCTCCTTATATGATGTATGCCGGTTCCTATCCAAGCAGCAATGGAAACACATATTAAAACAATTGAAACAAGAAGGAATACATATAGAAAGAATAGAAGCTTATGAATATCCGGAAGCCCGAGACATCAAACATCTATTTATACGCTTTAAAAAAGAAAAAGAAGACACTCCTTTTTATTTACTGTCTCCGGAAATATTCTCTAAACTAACCAACGCGATAATACAAGAATACTCTTCAAATATAAAATAAAAAAAGTTGTACAATCCATTAAATTAGGATGAGATGAAAAACATCAACGGTCAAGGCAATGAAATTACAATTATTTTACCACATAAGAAAATAGATTGTATATCCTCCCATCATGAACAATTCAATCAAATCATCCATCAATCCCATATCATAATTACAGGAAACAACAATCATGTTTCCATGCATTTCGATTCAGAAGAGAATGTTGAAAAACTACTTTTTAATGAATATTTTCTGTTGATTATCAAAGGAAACAGTAACACGGTTAATTAAGCTGGGGCATTGGTATTTGGTGTACCGACACACATACTATAACAAATTTAAAGGGAAAACCGATTAATTTGCTCAAAGTATAGAAATTGGCAAATATGTATGGGTAGGAAAAGATGTAAAGATTGGTAAAAATACAAAAATACCCGATAACAGTATTGTGGGTTGGGGAAGTATTGTAACCAAAGTATTCAACGAACCGAATATAATATTAGCAGGCATCCCTGCAAAAATTGTAAAGAGAGGTATAAATTGGGATCGTAGATGCATTAATAAATACTTACTAGAATAGTATTTAGGGTGTCTGAAAAGATAGCTAGTCAGACCCCCGATTTGATAACTATTCCGTTAGAACTGGAAATAAATAAACGGCTGAATATCACTGCTCTTTATCTGGATAACCAAATAAATCAGTACTACCAACAATAATGCCTTTCCCAATAAAGGTAATTTTACCACTCCACGACAACACGCATTCTGCCAACTATCAGGAGCAAAATGCAGCAAATACCCTATTCCCATCAAAACAAACACTTTCCAATAACCTTCTATCAGCTGCATGAATACCTCGGGATGAAAAGCTGTAAATATCTGCTTCAGCATAACAACCGAAGCTTCAAAAGTCGTATTACGGAAAAATATCCAGCAGAAACAAACAAAATTGAAAGTAACAAGAACTGCAAAAAATTTACGAATGCCCTTACTGCCAGCCGTCTTAGGCTTATGCAGCAAGTTACGCCAGAATTTCTGTGCAGCCAGTGCTATTCCATGAAATCCCCCCCATATCACAAAATTCCAAGATGCACCATGCCACAAACCACCTAACAACATAGTAAGGCACAAATTAATATAAGTACGGACCTTCCCCTTGCGGTTTCCCCCCAATGAGATATAAAGGTAATCTCGTAACCATGTAGAAAGAGAGATATGCCAACGATGCCAGAAATCGGTTATACTATCGGCTTTATAAGGCGAATTAAAGTTCATAGGAAAACGGAAGCCCAACAGCAAAGCAAGCCCGATAGCCATATCACTATATCCGGAAAAGTCACAATAAATCTGTAAAGCATACCCATATACACCAAACAAATTCTCAACCCCGGAATAAAGAGCCGGATTATCAAAAATACGTTCCACAAAATTTACACTGATATAATCGGAGATTACAGCTTTCTTGGATAATCCGCTGATGATAAAGAAAACACCAGTGCCAAACATCTCCGAGGAAACAAACAGCGGTTGCCTGATTTGAGGAATAAAATCGCGGGCACGTACAATAGGCCCCGCTACCAGCTGCGGAAAAAAAGACACATAAAATGTATAATCCAGCAACCTGTTCAAAGGAACCAGCTCACGACGGTAAACATCTATGGTATAACTTAAAGACTGGAAAGTGAAGAACGATATTCCCACCGGCAAGAAAATATCCAACGGCTGGAATTTCCCATTCCACAAAGGAGCCAGTATCTGATAAAAGAAATTGGTGTACTTGAAATAACAGAGCAATCCTAAATTTATTCCCAAACTTGCCAGCAGCAAAACCCTCCGTTTCCATTGAGTTTCGGTATTCGCCATACGCCCTGCCAGCAAGAAATCCGTCACTGTCACCACCCCCAGCAAGAAAAAATAAAAACCGCTACTCTTATAATAGAAATAATAAGAAAACAGCGTTACAAACAGGATGCGTGCCGTATCCTTTTTCTGCAATAACATATAAATCAGGCTAAAGCCCAAAAACAGAAACAAAAACAAGCCGCTGCTAAAAATCATCGGTTGCTTGGCATTATAAGTCAATACCTCAGCCAGTTTACTCCAATCCAGTTGCCACATATTCATTATACGCTTTAATCAGTGCCTGATGTAATAAATTACCTTGTAAACGATATCCATCGGGAGTGAAATGAATGCCATCCGCACGAAGCATGTGGTGCTTCGTCCAGTTACGACAAGCATCTGTCTTTCCTCCTACTATATTATACATATCCCAAACTGCCATTTTATTCTCTTGTGCATACTCCTTTATAATACGCGCCGCCGTTACGGTTCTCGGATTAATGGTACGTGCACGACGACGTCCCACATATGCTCCGGGAGGTGTAGTAAGTAAAAAAAACGCTTCAGGACAGGCAGCTTTCAACATACCCAACAGTCTGCCTATCTGCATTTTGTGAGCCTGAGCCAGATAACGGCGGCTATGTGCCTCATTGGTTCCAAAAGAAACAATAATCAGATCAGGATGCAAAGAAGCTATTTTTTTTATTTTTTCATCGTCAGAGAAAGTAACAGAAGTAGCTCCATTAATGCCAAGCATATGATAAACAATACCCGGTTCGCCCGTCTCATGTGCCAACCCTTCGGTACGATATGAAATGGTATCAGGATAAACAGCCTCAGCACCAAAATCATGTTCCAGACAACGACGGGTTATTAATGGATAAAGATGCCCCCGCACATGAGAATCACCTATATGGACTATCCGTACCGGTCCTGTCATATCATTCAACTTTTGAAAGAAAGGAGAAAGCGAACGGTTCTCATCTTCTATCACATTATCCAAAGAATGAGTAAAACTCGCCGGAAGTGAATCATGTACTGTTATCAGCCGCATACCACGATGCATTTCCTTTGTTTCACCGGGTATGCGAAGCGGCTCCAACGGCCGGGACAATGCCGGAATAGCATCCTGAGCATAAAGACATGGAAACAGCAAGAACAGGAACAATACCATTGCTATACCGGACAGACCAGAAAATCTGTTATTCCTCCTCATAGGCTTTCCGTCTTTCATATTGCTCTTTGCCATACATCAATGTTTCAAATAAGATACCTGCCAAATGCTTGCCTCCCTTAAAATTGATATGGGTATAATCAAGATTCGCCATTTTTTGCCCGATCATATCGACAATGCTTCCTTGACCTCCCATTGCCTCATACATATTCCAAAAAGCGATATGGCTATCAGCCGCAATGGACTGTTGATAACGGATAAGATTCTTGACTCCGGGCATGGTGCGGAGATCTCCATTCTCGTTTTTATATTCACGGTCACCCACACTGACCAGTAAAATGCTGGTTTCAGGAAAAGCTGTCTTCAAATGCTCTATCACCGTAAGCATCCCTTTCTTATAGCCATCGTATTTTACTCCCCGTTCCGTAGCCACATTCAAACCATATTGGACCACAATCAAATCGTATGGACGAAGACGTTGGAAATCGCAAAGCGTATGTAAAGGAATACTACGTAAATGAAGCCCACTGCTACCACGTACGCTAAAATTATCCAAAGATATTCCCTGCCTGCCGTCCATAGCCACTCCATAGAAAGTAACAGAATCAGCTTGTTCCACACTCCACCGTACTTGTCCTATCCTTCCTCTCACCGAAACAGCCTGCACACCTCCTGTTCCTACTTCCTCATGCAACTCTCCTTCCGCAGCATTATTCACTTTAGAACGGACAGCGGCAAAACCTTTATTCAGGAAATAAAAAGTAGAAACCTCACAGGTATCCAGTCGGGAAGCGTATTTACTCTGTCCTTTCAACTGTACATAAGCACCTTCACGAGGAAAAAAATAATGTCCGGAAATATCTTGCTGCATTTTATCAAAACCAACGGAGTCATTGGATGAATGACTGCTCCATCCCCCAAAAGTATGGCGTACCGTAGGACGGTAACCGCTGATGGAAGAGGTTACAGGAACATATCCCACTCCGCAACCACCAAATTCTTGTTGAAGCATTTCGCGCAAATCGGCAGTAAAAATATCAGCTTCTATAAAAGAATCACCGAAGTAAGCGATACGCACAGGGCGTTTCATGGTTTTCACTTTGGAAAGTGCCTCATAAAAATGTTTCATTCCCCGCATGGTGGAATCCGAATAATCCTCAATACAGGTAATACCCGTTTTACATGTATCCACAAAAATAGGTTTTACAGGAGGAGGAAGGACAATGGTGTCGGAATCACATACTTCTTCTTCCACATCCGGACGGATATCAGCCAGCAGGTCCACCTTGCGCAACGGTTTGCCGCCCACCGACATGGAGGGGAGGAAATACAGCCCCATTAACACTCCTACTACAATAAGAGTGAGAAGAAAAGTGGCCGGTATATAGTTTTTCATATTGCTATATTTGTAAATTAACCGCAAAAGTAGTGATTTTTTAGACGGAGTACTTCATGATAGAGGCTAAAAAAAGAAAAAAGACTGCGCCAGAAAGAGGGCAACAGTCTTTTTCTTTAATGATGAAAAGACAGATTCAAATCGTCTTTTCTATGTTCCACACAAAAGCACGTAATCCCAATTGTTCGGTTTCCTTATCCATTTTATGCAAAGCGTCCAATAAAGGCTCCACTTTGGTATCATCTACCACTGTCATAATGGCCGAGCACATACTGGGCCACGCGTGACTGCCATAATGCGGTTCTCCTTTTACAGAGCCGCGCCCCTGCAACTGCTGCCAATAACTGAATCCACGACAATTCTGACGGTCCAACAACGCCAGAATACGTTCGTAAAAAGCTTGGTCGAAAGTGATGAAAACTGATTTCATTATTCCATTTTTTATTTTAAGTTCTGTCATCCGGTCTCCTATTCATTTCAATCCGGATAACAACTATATTAATTATTCTTTTTTGCCTTTGGTCATCTCCGTCTTATGTGCTTGATAATAGTCATTCAGTTCACGGGAAGCTTTCATCTTCTTACGGTTACGCTTGATACCTGTACCCGCAAATGAACAGTAGAGCACCGGAACCAAAATCAAGGTGAGCACGGTAGATACAGTCAAACCACCGATTACAGACACCCCTAAAGGCTGCCACATTTCAGAACCTTCCCCTCCTCCTATCGCCATCGGCACCATGCCTAGAATAGTGGTCAAAGTGGTCATTAAAACCGGACGTAAACGACTACGGCCCGAAACAACGACCGAATGAATAACAGACATACCCCGCTCACGACATAAGGTAATGTAATCAATAAGCACGATACCATTCTTCACTACGATACCAATCAACATGATACCTCCCAACAAACTCATGACATTCAATGTAGTCCCCGTTCCATACAATGCCATCAATACCCCACTGAATGCAAACGGAATAGAGAACATAATGATAAACGGATAGGTCAGAGACTCAAACTGGGCAGCCATTACAATAAATACCAATATAATAATCAAAACAGCCAAAGTTCCCAGATCGCTGAATGAATCCTGCTGATCCTCATAAGACCCTGCCACCTGGATACTGATACCGCCAGGTAAATCCATCTTATCAATAATAGACTCACCCGCTGCCACCACACTACCTAAAGGCGCACCTGAAATCACAGCAGATACTGTTACAATACGTTCACGGTCTTTACGTTCAATAGTAGGAGGAGCTGAACGCTCCACTACCGTGCCGATATCTTTCACCCGAATCGCTTTACCTTCATTGGTATAAATCAGAATATTCTCCAAACTTTCAATACTGGTACGGAACTGGGGAGCATAACGCACCTTGATATCATATTCGTCACCATCTTCCCGATAGTAAGAAGATAAAGCACCATTAACACGGTTACGCAGATACAAAGCTGCTGTAGAAAGATTCAAACCATGTAAAGCCAATTTTTCACGATCAAAATCCACTTGATATTCCGGCTGATAATCCTGACGGCTGATATTCACCTCAGATACACCGTTCACTTTCAATAAAGCTTCTTTCAATTCAGCTGCAGCTTTATCTGTCTCTGTAAAATCATATCCATAGATTTCAAAATCGGCAGTGGCCTGTCCACCCATGCCTCCACTGCTACCACCCAGGATAACCTGGGCTTTATCCAGTTCGGGATAGGCTTTCAGATCCTCACGCATACCATCGCAGACTTCTGCCAACGTAACAGAACGCTGATCGGGATTATAAAGGTTGATATTGAATGAAATGATATGGCTACCATTATCCTGAATAGAAGCCCAAGTATTATCCGCATCAGCCTGTCCCACAGTATAGTTACAGATACGCATCACCCCTTCATATTTCTTCAGCCACCTTTCGGTCAGCTCCTGGGCCAATGCCTGGGCACGCTCTACGCGAGCTCCGATAGGCAATTGTAATTGAACAGAAATACGACTGTTGTCTTGTGACGGAAAAAACTCTGTACCAATTCCTTTCGCACAAATCAGGCTCAGCAGAAAGAACCCGAAACAACCGGCAATAATGGTCTTGCGGTGACGGACAGCCCAGTTCAAACGTTTCTGATACCAGTTATCCAATCCATCCAACGCACGTTCTATCGGTTTGTAGAATGTGACAAACCACTTACTTTGTTTTTTTTGCAAGCGAAGCATCTGCGCACACATCATCGGAGTAAATGACAGAGCCGAGATAGTAGATATAGTCATAATGACACACATCATCCAGCCCAACTGACGGAACAAAACTCCCGACATACCACTGACCATCGTCAACGGGAAGAATACCGCAATCATGGTCAATGTGGATGCGATAACAGAAATTGCCACCTCATTTGTTCCATGGATAGCCGCCTGTTTCGGCTCGGAGCCACGCTCGATATGGGTCGTCACGTTTTCCAAAACAACAATAGCATCATCCACCACATTACCAATCGCAATAGAAAGGCACGACAAAGAAATAATATTCAGCGATCCCCCATCCGTGATGGCCAAATAAATAAAAGAGGCAATCAATGACATGGGGATAGTGATACAGATAATCACCGTAGCACGCCAACGACCTAAGAAAACAAATACCACCAAGACCACAAACAGAATGGCATACATAATAGTTTCCGTCAAACTGTCGATGGTATTCAAAATATTATCTGAAGTATTCACAATAACCCCCAGTTTCACGTCACTGGGTAGTGACTTCTGCAACTTAGGCAACTGGTCCATTACTTTCTGGGAAATGTTCACAGAGTTTGCACCCGATTGTTTCTGTACAACAATCATAGCTCCTTGCACCCCGTTATTATAGGTTTCCTGAGCACGTTCTTCTACAGAATCGACTACCGTTGCCACGTCACGCAAATACACCGAAGCACCATTGCGTGTACCCACTACGATATTCTCCATTTCTTTCGGGTCCTTGAATTCCCCTTCCACACGCAAGGAATAGGTATTACTGCCCACATCGAAAGTTCCACCCGGAGTATTCTTATTTTCAGCCCCGACAATGGAACTGATAGTCTCAATCGTCAGATCATATGCTTCCAGTTTATTGGGATCACAATAAATATTCACCTCACGCTTCGGCGCACCGGCAATGGACACCGTTCCCACACCGGGAACACGAGCCAAAGGATTTACTACATTATCATCCAATATCTTATATAGAGCCGGCTGACTTTCTTCTGCCTGAACGGACAACAGCAGGATAGGAATCATATCCGTACTGAACTTAAAGATAATCGGAGTATTGACTTCATCGGGAAGCTCCGAACTCACCATATCCAATTTATCACGCACATCATTAGTCAACACATCAATATCATAGCCATATTCGAATTCCAAAGTGATAACTGATATATTTTCTGAAGACTTGGATGTAATATGTTTCAAATTACTAACCGAGTTCAACGTATTTTCCAACGGACGGGTTACGTTGTTCTCTATATCGGAAGCACTGGCACCCTGATAAGATGTCATAACCATAATGGTATTGGTATCAATATCTGGATACAAGTCTACCGGAAGTTTCGACAATGAGAACAGACCAAAGATTGCTACGGCCAAAAAGCATAGCGAGGTCATAATCGGTTTTTTAACCGCTCCTTCGTATAAACTCATGTTTGTTAAATTAAAAATTGAAAATTAAGAACTAAAAAATCATATATAGGTAAATAAATATAGAGTATTATCAACTAACTCTCAATTTTTAATTTACTGCCACTTCCACACCATCGGCCAAACGGGTCTGACCGGCGACCACCACCTGCGAATTATCCTCCACCCCGGAAATCAATTCATATTCGGTTCCCATCCGACGTCCCAATTCTACTTTATTATAGGAAACCTTACCGTCTTTGTAGACATATACATAACGGTCGCCCGAACCGGCACGTTTCACAATAGCCTGATCAGGAACCACCACATGCCGCAATGTACCAAAGCTCACAGTCACACGGCCAAACATTCCCGGACGTATACGCTGACGGGTATTAGCCAATTTTACCTCTACAGGAAAAGTATGAGTAGCAGCATCAATAGTAGGATACACCAAACTAACTTTCCCTTCGAATTCCTCATCACCATACACATCAAATTTCACCTTTACGATCATACCTTTAGTCACTTTCGGGAAATAAGGTTCGGATACATTAATCAACAGTTTAACCGGAGTGATCTGTTCTATGACCAACACAGGAGTGGAGGCGGAAGAATATAAGTCACCGTTATCAAAATTACGCGCTGTAACCACTCCATTAATAGGACTTAATAACTGCGTATTCTCCAACAAATTATTATAGGAAGTACGACGTACATCTAAAGTTGTTTTCGCTGCATCCCATTCAGATTTGGAAGCTCCACCCACTTTGTACAGTTCATCCATACGTCTGAATTCCGTTTCTTCATTTTCTAACTGCAATTTCATTTGTTTCAGATTTGCCGCATCCATCTGTACTAATTTCTGTCCCTTGGATACATGATCTCCCACTTCAACAAAAATACGGTCTATACGCCCGGGAGAGGTCGGAGCTATATTATTTTTCGCTTCCGCTTCAACAGTGGCAGTATATTCCTCTATCTGATCTACATCGCGGGAAGTTACGGAAGCAAGCCGCACTACCGGTTTGTCCTCCATAGCGGTATCAGCAGCTTCCTTACTCTCCGTTCCACCTGAACATGCCCCCAGCATAGTTACCACCAGCCAAGCTACGAATTGAAAATATTTTCTCATACTGTTATCTTTATGTTAATGTGTTATTGTTCCGTTACTTCATCAATGCCTAAGACTAAATCCAAATCAGCTTTAGCTACCAGATAGTCATAGATGGACTGGTTATAAGTCAGTTGGGCCTCTGTTAAAGCCACTTCCGAACTATTCAATTCCAAGATAGTTCCTTTTCCAACTTCATATCTTTTTTCGGCAATAGTACGCCCTTTCTCCGCCTGAAAGACAGCTTCTTTATTACTTACCACCTGTTCCGTACTAGCGGCCATATTATCCAAATAACCGGTAGCTTGCATAGTGAGTTGCCGCTCTGTATTGATACGGTTCTCTTCCAGTTGTTTCATCTGGATACGGGTCTGTTTCAATTGAGTAAAATTACTTCCTTTGAATAAAGGAATACTTAGATTCAGACCGATAGTAGAATAGGGCCTCCAATCGTATTCCTTGAACTTGAAATTATCATTCATTGAAGTATACATATATTGGAAACTAGCAGAAAGGGTCGGCATAAAATTGGTATACTGCAACTTCAGCGTCTGCTTTAATTGCAATGCATTCAGTTCCAATTGTTTCAACGTACTGTTATTTATCAAATTGTCTGGGCGAGGCATTGCCTGACGAGTAAACATAGACATTTCGTAATCCTTCAGGTTGCCTTCAACCGCTACCTTTACATCAGACTCCATTCCCATCAAGACCTTCAACTGCAGATTTGCCAAATTCACTCCGTTACGGGCAGACACCACGGTAGGTTTCAAGCTGCGCATCTGCACATCCGCACTAATCTTATCATATTCACTGACAGTTCCCTGTTCATATTTAGCTTTCACCACATTATAATTATCTTCACTCTGCTTATAACTTTTAAGCAGCACTTCATAACTGTCCTGTGCCAAAAGCAACTGAAAAAATGCCTTGGTCACTTGATTTACCATATCCAGACGTGAAGCACGTGATTTCTCTACCGCCAGGTTCACATCTGTACTTGTCAAACTGATACTTTTGTAAAGAGCAGGAGCAAAGACAGGCAGACTGACAGACAGACCACCACTATAAGTATTATCTGTACCGACTTCAATCACCTCTCCCATCATGGCAAATGACTGCTTTTTTATGGCTCGTGAATAACTGCCCACCAAACTGGCTTCTGGGAAAAGACCGGCATAAGCTTCCCGGCGGGCTTCTTTCTTTAACAGGATTTCCTGACCGGCGACTTTAATGGTGGGATTGTCGCTCAATGCTATCCGGACTGCGTCCTGTAAGGTAATCCTCAATGTGTCTTGTGCTTGTGCACTTTGTATTGCTACATAAAGCAGCAAAAACAAGGTTAACGTAGGTTTGCAATAAAATTTCATTAACTATTACTCTTTATTTAGTGACTTATTTAGTTTCTAACCATACTTATTATGTTCGTTTCCTTTTAAATTCAATAAAAAATCATCCACAATCTTCAACCCCTTTTCAGTGGAAATGCCACGCATATGCATAAATACAACTGTTTCATAAATTTCACCAAGCGAATAGGACTTGCATATTTCCGAATGCAATAACAAGTCCATCTGCTCACATACCATGGCGCGTACAATATTATAATTTACATCATTTCTAAAAATGCCTTGTTCCACTCCTTTGCGATAAAATTCCATAGCCGAATCCAAATTCTCCTTCCGGCTTTCGTCAATGTAACGCATTACCTTGGGATATTTCTCAATATCCTCAAAGAATTTCCTATTTGTATTCTGAAAATCCTGAGCACTTCTTTGAAAAAACTTCAAGAGGACTTCCAAAACATTTTCTGCTTTGGAAGCCACTTGAGTCATATATTCCTGCATCTCCTCCCGATGTAGTTTCATAACATCAAGTAATAAATCCTCTTTGTCATGGAACAATTCATAAAGCGTACGTTTAGATATAGATAATCCGGCAGCAATATCATCCATTCTCACTGTTTTGACACCTTTCTGGGCAAATGATTTCGCTGCCGCCAAAACAATGTGTTCCTTCACTACCGTTTTATCCGTTCTTTTTTTCCTGACGCTATTCATTCTTAACATAAAGGGAGACAAAGATACATTTATTTTATAATACCTAACTTAGAACTTCTGACAAACTCTATCAGATGTACAATTTCAGGACTAGACGGAACCTGTTCTTCAATACGACGCAATGCATCCTCTGTAGATGTATTCACTTTATACAATATACGGAAAGCATGCGCTATATGTTTAATAACCGTTTCCGAAAAACCTTCATGTTGCAACACGGTGGTATTGATGCTATAAAAAGCCGTAGGCTCATGGGCAGCTACACAATAAGGAGGAATATCCTTGGTAAAACGACACCCGCCCTGTACGGCGGCATAAGTCCCCAAACGAGTCTTTCCCTGCATCAGTACATTGGAAGTAAGAATAGCATAATCCTCGACTACACAACAACCTGACACCTGCGAACCGTTACCAATAATACAGTTATTACCGATGGTCACATCATGTGAGATACGTGCTCCCTGCATAATAAAGTTACCGCTTCCTACCACAGTTTCATCTCCGGCGAAAGTGGCACGAATAATAACCGCATTCTCACGGATGGTATTATTATTACCTATACGGGCGATGGTATCATCACCCGTATATTTAAAATCTTGCGGAGTAGCAGCAATTACAGCTCCGTTATAAATGGTATTTCCGTTACCGATGCGTGCGCCGCTCATAATGCTGGCGTTGGGCATAATTACATTATCATCACCTATCTCCACATTCTTATCAATGTAGGCAAACGGGTGAATAGTTACGTTTTTCCCGATTTTTGCTGACGGGTCTACATAAGCTAACGGACTAATCATATTCATATTATTTTTAAGGTTAATTATTCACGTCCACCGCCCAATGCGCTGTACAGATTGATAACAGCCTGCATACGCTGGAAAGTATCGGATACTTCGTTCAACTGTGCACTCAGCAATGACTGTTGTGCAGTAATGATTTCCAGATAAGTGGCCTTTCCCGCCTGAAACAAATCATTGTTCATCTCCACCGCTTTTTGCATTTCGGAAACCTGTGCCTGGTGCTCACTCAACTTTTTGTCTGCCGTATCATACAGGAACAAAGCATCACTTACTTCCTTACCAGCTTCCAGAATAGTCTGCTGATAATTCATCTTGGCAATCTGTTCTTCCGCTTTCGATACTTTCAAGTTGGCAATCAATTTTCCACGCTGGAAAATGGGTTGCGTCAATGAGCCGATAGCATTCCAAAGCATAACGGCAGGATTAGAAATCACTGTACCATTGGAACCATTAGTCCATCCCAGAGTACCTGTAATATTAACACTGGGATAAAAAGCGGAACGCGCCTGATTGGTAGTATAATAAGCGTCGGCTAATGCCAATTCTGCCGCTTTTACATCGGGCCGGTTCTCAAGCAACTGTAAAGGAACTCCCACCGCCAAATCTGCCGGCATCACTTGTTCCTCCAATGTTCCACGGTCTATGTTCTGAGGAGCCTTTGCCAACAATACGGAAATAGAATTCTCAGTTTCGCGCACCTGACGTTTCAAGTCAGCCAATGAAGCCTCCGTCTGATGATAAGTCCCCTTGCTCTGTGCCACAGCAGCTTCGGTAGTCATACCGGCTTCCTTCATAGCTTCCATAGTGCGCACTGTTTCTTTCATTAACGCCACATTCTGTTCGGTCACACTGACTTGACGGTCTAGCATCAATAAAGAATAATAAGCATTGGCTATACCACCAATCAACTGTGAACGCACTGCCTGCTGATAGGCCTTACTTTGCAAATAAGAAGCTTTCTGGCCACGATGGGCATTCAGCAATTTGCCGAACAAATCAACTTCCCAGCTTGCAGAAGCAGGTAAAGTATAATTCTTTACAGGAGTACTTTTGTCCACACTAGTCAACGAACCTTGTGGAGCAAGGGCCAAAGAAGGGAGATAAGACAAACGAGCTGATGTCAATAACGCCTTGGCCTCCTTTACACGCAGGATAGCAGCCTGCATATCTACATTGTTTGCCAATCCCTCTTCAATCAGCATCTGCAATTTCGGATCACGGAAAATTTCCTTCCATGACAAGTTACCCATATTGGTTGTATCGTTAGCAGCCAATGTATCGTTGGCGGCAACCGGGTCACGATAGATGCCAGTGGCATCTATCGACTCGGGACGATCGTATGATTTATAGATGTGGCAACCGCTTAATAAAAACGTCGCGCAACATAATCCTATTATCTTTTTCATTGTTCTTCTGTTCATTTACGGGTGTATTGTTCAATTTCGGGTTCAACCTCTGTATTGTCCACACTTTCCCATTCAATCGGTTTGAATTTCTCTTGTAACCATTGGAATACCACAAACAATACGGGTACGATAAAGATCTGGAAGATCATACCAATCAACATACCACCAATAGCCGAAGCTCCCAAAGTACGGTTACCATGAGCACCAACTCCCATAGCCAACATCAACGGAATCAAACCTACAATCATGGCCAATGAGGTCATTAAGATCGGTCGCAAACGGGCCGCCGCACCCAAGACCGCAGCCCAGGAAATACTCATTCCCTGCTTACGGCGATCCAAAGCAAACTCTACAATAAGAATGGCATTCTTCGCCAACAACCCCATCAACATGATCAATGCAATCTGCATATAAATATCATTTGACATGGTTCCTAAAATCATCTTCAAAGCCGGAATATTTCCCAATGCTGCAAATCCGTTTACAAACAGGAAACTACCCAACAGACCGAACGGTACTGAAAGCAATACGGACAACGGCAGAATGTAACTTTCATACTGTGCACTTAGCAACAAGTAAACGAATACAAAACACAGAATGAAGATGATACCTGTGGAACTGCCACTGGTAGATGCCTCTTCACGAGCCATACCTCCCAACTCATAACCATAACCGGTAGGCAAATTCTCTTTGGCAACTTCCGCAATAGCCTGCAAAGCCTGTCCGGAAGTATAGCCACTGGCAGGAGCCACCATCACTTTGATAGAAGTATAAAGATTGAAACGGCTGATAACATCCGGTCCATATACTTTCTTGACAGAAACGAACTGGGAAATAGGAGCCATCTCATTCCCATTACGTATCTTGATACTATTCAAAGATTCCAGATTCTTAGTTGCTTCGGGTTCCGCCTGAATCATAACACGATACATCTTACCGAAACGGTTGAAGTTAGAAGCATACAAACCACCGAAATATCCCTGCATGGTAGTCAGAATATCACTAGGACTGATTCCTGCCTTCTTACAAGCAGCAGCATCAATATCCAACATATATTGGGGGAAACTCGGATTGAAGGTAGTCTGGGCCGAATTAATTTCAGGGCGTGCCTTCAACGCATCCATATAGTCCAAAACTACATCATAAAAATGATTCAAGTCTCCACCGGTCTTATCCTGCATATTCAACTCGATATCACTGGATGCCGAATAACCCGGAATCATAGGAGGAGCAAAGAACAATACCTGCGCATCCTTGATGATCTTCTGCGCACGCATAAACAACGTACCTACCACAATATCCGAATTCTGCATCATGGAACGTTCTTCCCAATCTTTCAGTTTAATAATGATAGAACCGTAAGAAGGACCCTGACCACCAATAAAACCGAAACCGGAAATCACCGTGCGGGAATCTACAGCCGGTTCGGCAGCCACCAAGCTGTCTACACGGTTTAAGATTTCCATTGCACGTTCCTGTGAAGTACCGGGAGGCAGTGTCACCGCACCCATAATGGTACCGGTATCTTCATTGGGCACCATACCCGTCGGAGTAACCTTCATAAAGAATACCAACAAAATGATAGAAGCGGTAACCAACCCGAATGACAACCATTTCTTATGGATAAAGAACACTACATGCTTCTTATACTTCTTCAATATAGAATCATAAGCCGCATTAAAGGCTGTATGGAATCGTTCCACACGAGTCATCTTCTTTGTTCCATGTCCTTCATCATGCGGTTTCAAGAAAATAGCGCACAATGCTGGTGACAAAGTCAACGCATTTAAAGCAGAGAAACCTATAGCGATAGCCATAGTGATACCAAACTGACGATAAAACGTACCAGCGGTACCTCCCATGAAACTTACCGGAATGAACACAGACATCATGACTAATGTAATAGAAACGATAGCGCCACCCAATTCGCTCATGGCATCAATAGAAGCCTCACGGGAAGACTTGTATCCCTGATCCAACTTGGCATGAACCCCCTCGACGACGACAATGGCATCATCGACCACAATCGCAATGGCAAGCACCATCGCCGAAAGAGTCAGCAGGTTCACACTGAAACCAATCAGTTTCAGCACAAAGAAAGTAGCCACCAGCGCCACCGGAATGGCAATAGCCGGAATCAACGTTGAACGCATATCCTGCAAGAAGATATATACCACAATAAACACCAAGATAAATGCCTCTATCAACGTCTTGATTACTTCATGGATAGAAGCGAACAAGAAGTCATTGGCATTTTGGGCGATATTGATATTCAAACCTGTCGGCAGTGATTCCTGTGCCTTTGCAAGCACTTTCTCCAAATCGGAAATAGTTTCGGTAGCATTAGAACCTGCCATCTGATAGACGATACAAGATACAGCCTTGTGACCATTTACCATATTATTGAATGTATAAGCCAGACGACCTAATTCTATATCGGCCACATCTCCCAAACGAAGTACATTACCATCCGGCAAGGCCTTGATAACAATATCTTCAAATTCAGTCGTTTGCTGCAAACGTCCTTTATAACGGATCGTGTATTGGAAAGTCTGATTACCACGTTCACCGAACTGTCCCGGAGCCGCCTCAATATTCTGTTCGGCCAATGCTGCCGAAACATCAGTAGGAACCAGTTTGTACTGCGCCATCACATCCGGTTTCAACCAGATACGCATAGAATAATCCTGTCCCAACACATTAGCGTCACCTACCCCCTTTACACGCTTGATTTCAGGAATCAAGTTAATATTAGCATAGTTTTCAATGAACTCAATATTATACGAGTCGGTTTCATCATACAATGAAAAGACCATCAACATGGAGTTCTGGCGTTTCTGAGTAGTCACACCCACTTTGGTTACTTCAGCAGGCAACAATCCTTGTGCCATAGAAACACGGTTCTGCACATTAACAGCCGCCATATCCGGATCTGTTCCCTGATTAAAGTAAACGTTAATATCGGCAGCACCGTTATTGGATGCTGATGACTGGATATACATCATGTTCTCCACACCGTTTATCTGGTCTTCCAACGGCGCGATGACCGAATTCAATACAGCTGTGGAGTTCGCACCGGTATAGGTGGCACGTACCTGCACCGTAGGAGGTGCAATATCCGGATATTGCGTAACCGGCAATGTAGCAAGTCCGATGATACCCAGAATAACTATCAAGACGGAGATTACCGTTGATAGCACCGGACGGTTAATAAATCTATCTAGTTTCATTCTCTATATACCTTATTTATATAAACGAAGTTAATCTGTTTATTTTATACTGATTATTTAAAGGCCGTGGCAATATTCCCTTCCTTCTGGTCTTTCAGGTGTTGTTGATATTTCGCCTCTTTCTGTTCCGGAGTAATCGGAGTAATTGTTTGTCCGTCCTTCAACGTTTGTACACCTTCAACTACAATTTTATCGCCGGGCTTCAAACCACTGGTAACAATATAATTCTTACCGTCACTCAAATTCGACACTTTGATCTCAGTATGCTTCAATGTATTATCCGACTGAAGCACATAAACAAACTTTTTATCCTGAATTTCCTGTGTAGCCGACTGAGGAATCAAAATAATATCCTCCATAGTATAAGGGAAAATTACATTAGCCATACCACCACTACGCAATACAAGCTGTTTGTTCGGGAAAACGGCACGCATACTTACCGAACCGGTAGTCTGATCAATAACACCACTTACAGCGTCAATCTTACCTTCTTCAGTATACATTGTACCGTCAGCCAATTCCAATTTTACAGCCGGCATCTTCTCCAGTTGTTCTTTCAGTGTGCCACCGGCTCTTGTCAAACCCAACAACTGCTTTTCAGTCATAGAGAAATACACATACATTTCACCGATTTCACTCACGGTAGTTAACGGTTGTGTAACCGAAGGACTCACCAAACTACCAATACGATACGGGAATGTACCCACCACTCCATCTGAAGGGCTGGTCACTGTACAGAAGCCCAAATTCTGACGAGCGCTGGTCAACTGAGCCTCAGCCTGTGCCAAACTGGCTTTTGCAGAAAGCAATTGGTCTACTGCGCTTTGATACTCAAAATCGCTGATAATTTTCTTATCATACAAATTTTTCTTCTGTTGTTCGTTCAAAGATAGCGTATTGACATTCGATTTTGCCATCTCTACAGCAGCTTTTGCCTGACGTTCGGCAGCCGCATACTGTGTAGGATCGATCTGAAAGAGCGCCTGGCCTTTCTTTACCGTTGCACCTTCGTCCACACAAAGCTTTACGATAAAGCCGGAAACCTGAGGACGCACCTCAATATCCTGAACACCTTTGATAGTTGCGGGATAAGAAGTAGACTGCTGGCTGGCTGTAGACTGTACAGCCACGACGGTAAACTCGTCATCACCCAACTTCATACCGCTCTGACCGCCTCCACAACTGCTTAAAACGGTCATTGCCGCCGTAAATATCGCGAGGCGGCTCCATGAAATACATTTCATACTATTTACTGTCATCTTCATAACTAATATTATTGAACTTTACTTATTTGTCGAATTAACAGATGTTTATAGAAAACTTTTTAAACCCAATTAGTTTTTACTGCCGCAAAATTAGTCATTTTTCCGGCATTTGTTCGCTTAGCCCATTAGCTTTAACTATAAATAACGTGCGCAATAGAAGGATACTGATTATGTAAAATATATTTCACATATATTCAATCTGTTTCCAGATCTAAACAAGTAAACCATACTATAACTCATACATAATACGGACATGAATGAAACTATTTTTTCACTATCTTTGTCCTACAAAACACGAAAGAATGAAATCTGATTTTCACACTGATCAAAACTAATACTTTAAAAATCATCAATTCGACATCATTTTACACTCTTTAGACTTCAAATTATAATTTTATTTGTATTTTTGCCACCAATTTAAAACGACATCTAATTAAAAGAAAAAGATTATGGTCAAGATTACCAAAGAAGCTGCTTTGCTATACCACTCGCAAGGCAAGCCCGGAAAAATTGAAGTTGTACCGACAAAACCGTACAGCACACAAACAGACCTGTCACTGGCTTACTCTCCCGGAGTAGCTGAGCCTTGTCTGGAAATAGAGAAAGACCCGCAAACTGCATACGACTATACTGCGAAAGGCAACTTAGTAGCCGTTATTTCCAATGGTACAGCCGTTCTAGGACTAGGCGACATAGGTGCATTGAGCGGAAAGCCTGTCATGGAAGGTAAAGGATTGCTTTTCAAAATCTATGCAGGTATTGATGTTTTTGACATCGAAGTGAATGAGAAAGACCCTGAAAAATTTATTCAGGCAGTAAAGGCCATCGCTCCCACTTTCGGAGGTATCAATCTGGAAGATATCAAGGCTCCCGAATGTTTCGAGATAGAAAACCGGCTGAAAGAAGAACTGGATATCCCAGTAATGCATGACGACCAACACGGTACAGCCATCATTTCATCCGCCGGCTTATTAAATGCATTGGAAGTTGCCGGAAAGAAAATTGAAAATGTAAGAATCGTAGTAAACGGTGCCGGAGCCTCCGCCACTTCCTGTACAAAACTGTATGTAGCATTAGGAGCACGGAAAGAAAACATTTTAATGCTAGACAGCAAAGGCGTGATAACCAGTGACCGTCCTAACTTGACAGAAAGTAAGAAATTTTTTGCTACTGACCGTCGCGATGTACATACATTGGAAGAAGCCATCAAAGGCGCAGATGTATTTTTAGGACTATCAAAAGGTAATGTGCTGACTCAGGATATGGTCCGCAGTATGGCAGATCATCCTATCGTATTCGCATTAGCCAATCCGACTCCGGAAATCTCTTACGAAGATGCCATGGCATCCCGCCCCGATGTACTGATGTCTACCGGACGTTCAGACTATCCTAACCAGATCAATAACGTAATTGGTTTCCCCTATATTTTCCGCGGAGCTTTGGATACTCAGGCCAAAGCTATCAATGAAGAAATGAAGCTGGCTGCCGTGCATGCTATCGCCGATTTGGCAAAGCAACCTGTTCCCGACGTAGTGAACGAAGCCTATCATGTGAATAATTTTACTTTCGGTCCTGATTATTTCATTCCGAAACCGGTTGACCCTCGTTTGATTACCGAAGTTTCCATGGCTGTGGCAAAAGCAGCAATGGAATCAGGAGTGGCACGCAAAAACATCACCGACTGGGAAGCCTACAAGACCCGGCTGCGCGAATTGATGGGACAAGAAAGCAAATTGACCCGTCAACTTTACGAAACAGCCCGTCGCGACCCACAGCGGGTGGTATTTGCCGAAGGTATCCATCCTACCATGTTAAAAGCTGCCGTAGAAGCCAAAGCCGAAGGAATCTGTCATCCTATCCTATTAGGTAATGACGAACGCATTGAAAAACTGGCAAAAGAACTGGATCTGAGCTTGGAAGGAATTGAAATCATCAACCTCCGTCATGACCGTGAAGCTGAACGTCGTGAGCGTTATGCCCGCATCCTTTCGGAAAAACGCGCACGCCAAGGAGCCAACCTTCAGGAATCCAACGACAAAATGTTCGAGCGCAACTATTTTGGTATGATGATGGTTGAAACCGGAGAGGCCGATGCATTCATCACCGGTCTATATACCAAATATTCCAACACAATCAAGGTAGCGAAAGAAGTTATCGGTATCCAACCGGAATACAAACATTTCGGTACAATGCATATCTTGAATTCAAAGAAAGGTACTTATTTTGTAGCCGATACCCTGATTAACCGTCACCCGGACACCGACACACTGATTGACATCGCTAAATTGTCGAAGAAAACGGTAGAGTTCTTTAATCACACTCCGACAATGGCCATGCTGTCTTACTCCAACTTCGGTTCAGATACAGAAGGAAGCCCGGCTAAAGTACATGATGCGGTGGACTACATGCAGAAAGAATATCCGGAACTGGCTATAGATGGTGAGATGCAGGTCAATTTTGCACTGAACACTAAATTACGTGATGAGAAATATCCCTTCACACGTTTGAAAGGTAAAGAAGTAAACACGTTAGTATTCCCGAACCTAAGTTCTGCCAATGCTACTTACCAGCTCATTCAGTCTATGAGTGAAACCGAGGTAATCGGCCCGATACAAATGGGATTGAACAAACCTATCCATTTCACTGATTGTGAAGCTTCCGTACGCGATATCGTAAACATCACTGCGGTTGCGGTTATTGACGCTATCGTTGACAAGAAAAAGAAAGAAAAATAAATAACATTCACCATAGGTTGCATAGATTTACACAGATTATTAGTTATTAGTACCAGCAAATTCTATCTGTGTAAATCAAGGCTATTTGTGGTGAAATATATTCAATTCATTAAAACAATACTATGAGAAGAAAACCGCTTTCCCTCCCACAAATCGTAACCTTAGCCCTTTTATGGATTGCCATTTGCTATATTATTCTAACAGGGAGCGAACATATTGACGGGCCTTTAATACTATCCATTATCATTTCGGGAGCTTTAGTCTTTATTCCACTATTAAAATATCTCAAGGAAAGAGAAAAATAATCTTTTATCCGCTTTTTAGCTTACATTTTGTACATATTGATATTTTTACACGCATTTTCTTTATAATTTGTTGCACATTTCAATTTTTATCTATAATTTTGCGCCATCAAAAGAAACAAGAAGAATTAATTAACAATTATAAAAAGAAGTAGATTATGAATGCAGCTAAGGTATTAGAAGATTTGAAAAGAAGATTCCCCAATGAGCCTGAATATCATCAAGCGGTAGAGGAAGTGCTAAGTACAATCGAAGAAGAATACAACAAACATCCCGAATTTGACAAGGTGAACCTGATTGAACGTTTGTGTATTCCTGATCGTGTGTATCAATTCCGTGTAACATGGATGGATGACAAAGGTAACATCCAGACAAACATGGGTTACCGCGTACAACATAATAATGCCATTGGTCCTTACAAAGGTGGTATCCGTTTTCACTCTTCTGTAAACTTGGGAATTTTGAAATTCCTTGCCTTCGAGCAGACATTCAAAAATTCACTAACTACTCTTCCGATGGGTGGTGGCAAAGGAGGTTCCGACTTCTCTCCGCGTGGCAAATCAAACGCCGAAGTAATGCGTTTCTGCCAGGCATTCATGTTGGAATTATGGCGCCATATCGGTCCTGAGACTGACGTACCTGCAGGTGATATCGGTGTAGGTGGCCGTGAAGTAGGTTTCATGTTCGGCATGTACAAGAAACTCTCTCATGAATTCTCCGGTGTACTGACCGGTAAGGGCCGCGAATTCGGTGGTTCTCTGATTCGCCCTGAAGCAACCGGATATGGTAACATCTATTTCTTGATGGAAATGCTGAAAACCAAAGGCACAGACCTGAAGGGAAAAACTTGTTTGGTTTCAGGTTCAGGTAACGTAGCTCAATACACGGTAGAAAAAGTAATAGAGTTGGGCGGTAAAGTAGTTACCATGTCCGACTCAGATGGTTACATCTATGATCCGGATGGAATAGACCGCGAAAAATTGGATTTCATCATGGAACTGAAAAATTTATACCGTGGACGTATCCGTGAATATGCAGAAAAATATGGCTGCAAATATGTAGCAGGTGCTCGTCCTTGGGGTGAGAAAGGTGATATCGCATTACCCTCTGCCACTCAGAACGAATTGAACGGTGATGAAGCCAAACAATTGGTTGCCAATGGTGTCATAGCTGTCAGCGAAGGTGCAAACATGCCTTCTACCCCTGAAGCTATCCGCGTATTCCAAGAAGCCAAAATCCTGTATGCCCCGGGCAAAGCAGCCAATGCAGGCGGCGTATCTGTATCTGGATTGGAAATGACTCAAAATTCTATCAAACTGGGCTGGAGTCAAGAAGAAGTAGACGAAAAATTGAAAAGTATCATGAAAAATATTCATGAGGCTTGTGTACAATACGGTACTGAAGCCGATGGTTATGTAAACTATGTGAAAGGTGCTAATGTAGCAGGATTCATGAAGGTAGCCAAAGCTATGATGGCTCAAGGTATTGTTTAATAAAAACCATTCCTTTATTATTAAGTATATTTGCAGTTCAAGGTGCGGGAAAGACAATTTTCCGCACCTTTCTATTTTGAATGCAAACACTTTCACGGAAAATCAGTACCTTTGCAATCTGTTATGTATAAGAACAACTATTAAATTACAAATTCATGAAGCTGAAAAACTTATTCACCTGCACAGTAACAGGACTGCTCCTTTGCACCTCCTGTATCAAGGACGAAGCCCCCAATGCGGAAGCGGACATCTTGAGCTGCATCCTCCCTGCCGAGATGCTAACAGGTACAGACATTGACTATAACCGTCCTTACGACAAAAGCCTGAACGCTTACCCTATTTACATAGAAGTAAACAACGGTACCGACCTGACCCGACTAGCTCCCACTTTCGAGCTGACTGAAGGAGCATCTATCGAACCGGCCAACGGAAGTACACAGAATTTCACCAACCCAGTGCGCTATACCGTAACATCTGAGGACAAGAATTGGCACCGCACCTACGCTATCAATATCCATTATCCAGAAACCAAAAGTATCCCGACGGTCTTTAACTTTGAAAACGTAAAAACTGTACCTTATAATAAAAATGAATATTATGTGCTATACGAAGCAGCCTCTGGCTACTCCACACTGACATGGTCCAGTGGCAATCAGGGATTTGCCTTAACCGGAAGCGGTTACACTCCGAACGACTTCCCTACCAGCATCAGTCCAAACGGCCGCACAGGCAACTGCTTGCAACTGATTACTCGCAAAACAGGAAGTTTAGGCACTTTGGTAGGTATGCCCATTGCAGCAGGTAACCTGTTCATTGGCAGTTTCGACATAGGCTCCGCCATGAGCGATGCGTTGTCGGCAACCAAATTCGGAACAACCTTCTATTATGAACCCATTAAATTGGTCGGCTACTACAAATACAAAGCAGGACCAGAATTCTATGAGAACGGAGAATCTACCAACCGAAAAGACGTTTTCAATATCTATGCCTTGTTTTACGAAAAGACCAAAGACGTGCAGATGCTGGATGGCCATATCGCAAAGAACAATTATGAACATGAAAACATGGTAGCCGCTGCTGTCATAACCGACACGCATGAAACAAGCGAATGGACCCGCTTTGAACTGGACTTCAACTATGAGCATTATGGGAAAACAATAGATCCCCAAAAATTGGCAAACGGAGGATACAACGTCAGCATTGTCCTATCGGCAAGCAAGGACGGTGATGTATTTCAAGGCGCACCGGGTAGCACCCTGCTTATTGACGACCTGGAACTGGTATGCAAACAACCACTTAGATAAAAACAGATATGAAAAAATATATATTAACCTTGATACTGGCTTTAGCAAGCCTCGGACTGTATGCGCAGACAAACAGAAACAAAACAATCATCAATGCAGCATTGCATGGTTGGGAGTACGAAATCAAAGCGGGAGTCAACCTAGGAGGTACCGCCCCATTGCCTTTCCCCGAAGAAATACGCAGCATAGACGGATATAACCCAACCCTATCTATCACTATCGAGGGAAACATGACCAAGTGGCTGGATACGAAAAAAAAATGGGGAATCATCACTGGACTGCGTTTGGAGAATAAAGGCATGCGCACCAAAGCAACGGTAAAGAATTACAATATGGAAATCATAGGCTATGACGGAAACCGCCTAAAAGGAAACTGGACCGGAGGAGTACGCACCAAAGTACAGAACTCTTACATCACCATCCCCGTACTAGCAGCCTACAAACTGAGTCCACGCACCACGCTGAAACTCGGCCCGTACTTTTCTTATCTGATGGATGGAGATTTCAGTGGCCATGTATATGAAGGCTATTTGCGTGAAACCAACCCCACCGGAGACAAAATAAATTTCACCAACGGAGCCATTGCTACTTACGACTTCTCCGGCGATCTACGCAAGTTCCAATGGGGAGTTCAGGCAGGGGTGGATTGGAAAGCGTTCAAGCACCTGAAGGTACACGCCGACCTGAATTGGGGCCTGAACGATATATTCAACAAAGATTTCAAGACCGTTACTTTTGATATGTATGCCATCTACCTGAATGTAGGATTCGGGTATGCGTTCTAATCCAAAAGTTTTCCACCACTGACTATTTGTTGTTCTACTCCCCCTTATCCTACTTCAATTTTCCGATAAACAATACATTTCTGAAGTAGGATAAGGAGGAGTAGTGGTTTATTTACAAAATCATGAGGGAAGACTTTTACTCTTAAAGGATCATTCTGTTCTCCGGCAACTTTTAGAAGTGTTCTTGACATATTAGTTTTTTCTCTAGAAAGTTGGGGACGTTTATACCCTCATGCTCTCACTACATGTATAATATGTTAATTATAAATGACTTATACATAAATGCTAATAATATATGCTCTCACTTATACTCTCATGCCCTCATTACGTTCCGAAACAGATATTCTCGTAATCTACTTGTTTTCAGCTATATATTCTTTTTCATAAGTTGTTTCGGCTTAATACAAAGTAGATATTTTCAGGATTTTTCCTCGCAATAATACGTATAAAGGCTTTGTACTTCCACAGAATGACAGCTTACAAAGTCCCAATAGTAGTAAAAAAGATCAAGACGTTTTTAAAAAAGCTCTTTGTCTTTTTTTAAAAGCTCTTGATCTTTTTAAAAAACGTCCTTATCTTTGATGTAGAATTTTATTTGAGACATATAAGATTTCACATACGTCTATATAATTCTATGCAGATATACGTACAAAAATCCATTTTCTGATATGAGAAAAACAATGTTCCATTACACTTCTCATATTTTTACAGGTGATCCTAGTTGTAGTAGAAAATAAAAAAACTTTGCTCAGGTAATCAAAGGTGAAATACAAAAATAAAAGTAACTATGAAAAAAGGCGAAGAGAGGTACCTCTCTTCGCCTTACTACTATACAAATAATTTCAGCTTTCCTTCTTTACTTAACAAAGTTCAAACCAATCTCCACTTTAGTAGTAGATTCTATAATCTCAGGAAAAGCTTTCAACATTGGCTCAGCTAAACCAGCCATTTCACCGAAATCAGGGTCTTTTTTCATCAATTCCACCAGCATAGCAACCACTTCTTCGTCTGACAGCAAAGGAACAACCAGTGTTTTCAACAAAGGCAACAGTAATTCTGTATTCAGATATACACTTAAAGCATCCTCTGTTTGTTCAAAAGCTACAGGTACACCATTCACTAACATAGGATACAACATTTGAATGGCCTGCTGGATAACTGTCTGAATATCAACAGATCTCCCTGCATTATTGACAGCAGCGATGATAGCAGCAGGATTCAGAAACACCTTTATCTGATTGTCATTCTCTACTACGTATTGAGCCAAGTTTACAGGAGACTTCGTCCATTCTGTACCACCATTAGCAGCATCTTTATAAGTAGCCACGATGTTACCGTCTTCCATGAAAGTGACATCCTTCAAAACTGTTCCCAACATATCAGTAGCGGAAACTTTATTTTCTGCTCCAACAGCAATCAACGGCATGCGTAATGCGATTTTCAAAACCGACTCAACCGGCATTTCAAAAGAACCGAAAGGAGGAATTCCTTTTTCTGACTCCCATACCAGACGAACAGGATCCTGCTCTTCTACTTCCTGGTTATACGGTTTCAACTTCCAAGTCATTCCAGCCAGTTTCGCATTCTTCAATTTCACTTCACTCAAAGCCAGCTCCATAGCTCCGGCTGAAACCTCACCTTTATAAGAGAAAGTACAATAATCTGTTTCTGATGTACCGGCAAAAGAACATTGATCACCATTGATAGTCAAATCAACCGGCAAGGTAACCACCGGACTTCCTGGTAACACACCGGGAGCAGTAGGCATCGATACATCTTCACGAGCTGCAGCACTCTTTGCTTTCCCCAAGATGCCATTTAAGTCAAATTCCCCTTCCAAACGTAGAGTTGCCTTCTGAGCATTGGTTGCATCGGGAGTAAAAGTAACTTTCTTACCCAGCATCGGCGCACCATTATATGTAAGTTGCAAACCGTTTTCACCAGTAAAAGTTGTCTGAGGCACAGGATTTACCACTTTTTCATCATCATCACTACACGATGTGAACAATGCCACAGAACAAATCACTGCGAACAAATAATAAAAAAGATTCTTTTTCATTGTTTAGTTAATTTAATTTATACTCGAAAAATCGTGCAAATATAATAAAAAGTTAAGCGTATAACTATTTTTATCGAAATTTAGGACACATTTTACGTAATTTAGAACATTATTCCGGCAACATCACTACCCCCAGCTTCTTCTTTCCATCCATCTTCACTATCAATGGTTTATCAAACCGCACATGACGAATGAACCTGGTTTCTTCAATAGCCGGCCGGGTATCCAGTACCTCTTGGTTATAGATACCATCCTTCATATAGGCATTGATTGTGAAATAACCGACTCCGAAGGAAGTCAGATTCTGAAAGAAGTGAGTTCCCTGACTAGGATCCACACGATAATTAGTCAGCCCCGCCTCCACAATGACACGTGCAGCCGAAATATGGGGCCACTTCACAGGAATGCCCAGCCACGAATCGCTGCTTCCCCAGCGTCCCGGACCTACCAATATATAATGTTTCCCTTCATCCAAGAATTTACGGTTCATCTTTTCTATTTCATAAGCAATGGTCGGATTATTGGAAGCAGTATAACCATCTGTCTTCACATAAATCACATCCTGAATGTCCTCCATAATGCCATGCCCCAGTGAATTATTACTCTTTAAAAGAACATCCTCATCCTTAATAAGGTTCAAATCCTCCTCAAGATTGGCTTTCACATCGACCATCGGACGAATCTGCAATAAATAGAAAGTACCATTCTTCTTTTGCTGGTTCAATGTCACAGCAAACTCTATCTCAACAGGACGCCTCATCTCACTTTGCCCGTATTCCTGTACCAATTGCAAAATACGAGGCAAAGGAAATACATCATGTTGCAACACATTGGCAAATGTTATCACCTTCCGGCCTCCCGGATAAATTCCGTCACGGATAATCATATCATACGGATCATACGTGGAAGCAATGAAAGTTAAGGCTCCATCATTATCAGCTTCTTTCACCGGAAGCTTCAACAAATTAAAGCCGTCATCCAAAGAAAAGTTATGCCCCGTATTCTTCAAATCAAGCGCATAAAACTGAGTCTGCGTTTCACGAAGAGCAATTTCCATCTCACTGGTCTGCAACACTTGGTTAGGATGATAAGGACACACCCTCAGAGTCAGCCCTCCGTCTACAATATATTTACCCAGCCCCAAAGCAAGACTCACAGTTCCCTCTTCGGCTTTTTCATCTCCTATGGGGTAATAGTTGAGCGAACGTGCCACCCCCGAAATAGAAGGATAGAAACGGTCACCATACTGTGTGCCGACCACCTGTTGTAAAATAACAGCCATCTTCTCTTGGTCTATCACATTGCTGGTTGCCTGCATATACGCCTTGCTGTCTCTGAAAAAAACAGAAGCATACACCCCTTTTATGGCATCGCTCAACATACGGAGCATCTCATATTTATCATCTAAATAAGGAATCATATAAGTAGAATATATCCCAGCAAAAGGCTGATAATGAGAATCTTCCAGCAAACTGGAAGAACGGATGGCTATAGGCGATTTCACCACATCAAAGAAAGCAAAGAAATCTTCCACCAGACGGTCGGGCAACTTGGCACGAAGAAAAGCTTTCAATATCGTGTCATCATCCGCATCACTCAATGCTACTTGATATAGGCTATTGGTATCCATGAATTCATCAAAGATATCCGTACAAAGCACCACCGTTTTAGGAATGACCACCGTCGCATTTTCAAACTCATCAAATTCCACGTGACGCTTTACCATATTGTCTATAAAAGCCAAACCACGTCCTTTCCCCCCCAATGACCCCTCACCGATACGGGCAAAATTAGAATAACGGTCAAAACGATCACGTTGGAACACAGCCACCACACCTTGATTCTTCATCTTACGGTACTTCACAATAGCCTCAAAGATTATACGGCGATGAGCATCAATATCCTGCAAAGAATCCCAAGTTATCTGCTTTAAGAACTCGGCAGGTGGAAACATGGCACGAGAATACAGCCAGCGGGATACGTGATTACGACTGATATGGTAAAGGAGAGATTCTTTAGGAATAGCAAAAATAACATTCTGTAATTCCTTCAAATTATGAACACGGGCCACTTCTTCCAATGTATCGGGATTACGGAAAATGAAATCCCCGAAACCAAAATCATCAGACACAATTTCACGCAAGTCTATATTCATCTTCTTGGAATTCTTATCCACAAAGCTAGCACCATACCGGGAAGCATACACCTTGTTATCTACCTCGGCCGACTGTAAAATAAGAGGAACAAACGGATCCCTGGAACGTATCTCCGCCAGCAATTTAATACCTGCCATTGGATCCACCACACCACCACGTGGGTAACGTGCATCCGTAATCACACCTAATACATTATTCTGATATTTATTATATAAATCCATCGCCTCCTCGTAAGTACGTGCCAATACAATTTTGGGACGTCCCCTCATACGCAATGTACGCTGGTGAGCATTCAAAGCCTCTGTGGCAAATTCCTGACTTTGCTTCAACACAAATTTATATAAGTTAGGCAACACGGAAGAATAGAACCGGATGGAATCTTCCACCAATAAAATCATCTGCACTCCCACCTCTTTAATATCATGTTCCAAATTCATCTTATCTTCTATCAGCTTGATGATAGATACTAACAGGTCCGTATTCCCCAACCAGCAAAACACATATTCAAAAATGCTCAGATCCTCATGCTCCATACGTGCCGTAATACCATGCGAGAACGGGGTCAGTACCACCAGCGGAATATGAGGGTATTGTTCTTTTATGCTGCGTGCAATCTCAAATGTATCACTGTTATCAGATCCGGGCATACAAATCACCAAATCAAATGTAGTATTCTCCAATTGCTTCCAGGCAGCCTCCTCAGTAGAAACTTGTGTAAAACGTGGCGGATAGCGAAGACTGAGGTTCATATATTCATTAAATATCTTCTCATCTATACGCCCGTCATCCTCCAACATAAAAGCATCATACGGATTTGCTACCAAAAGAACATTAAAAATCCGTTTGGTCATGAGGTTTACAAACGAAGTATCCTTGAAATACAACTGATTTAATTTTAACTTGCTGAGCATGGTTATTCGATTTACATGGATAATGTAATAGCAAAATACGTCAATAATATTGTTTTATGCAACTTATTCGCAATAAAAAAGAACTTTTGGGTAAAGTGGTCTTACCACAACGATTAACTTTTTATCACCACCAAACTAAAATTTAGCCAAAAATATTTTGCCAATTCACCAAAAAACATACCTTTGCATCAGAAATGATTTTCATTTTGTCAAAACCTTAAATGCATAATAGTTATGGATATTAATCAAATCATGACCTCCCTGGAGGCAAAACACCCTGGTGAATCAGAGTACTTGCAGGCTGTAAAAGAAGTCCTGCTTTCTATTGAGGATATATACAATCAACATCCGGAATTTGAGAAAGCGTCCTTGATTGAGAGATTGGTAGAGCCCGACCGTATCTTTACATTTAAGGTGCCTTGGGTAGATGATAAAGGAAAAGTACAGGTAAACTTAGGTTACCGCGTTCAATTCAATAATGCAATCGGTCCGTACAAAGGCGGTATCCGTTTCCATGCTTCTGTAAACCTCTCCATTCTGAAATTCTTAGGATTTGAGCAAACATTCAAAAATGCACTGACCACATTGCCTATGGGCGGTGGTAAAGGTGGCTCCGATTTCTCACCACGTGGTAAGAGCGATGCTGAGATCATGCGTTTCTGCCAAGCATTCATGCTTGAATTGTGGCGCCACGTAGGTCCTGATATGGATGTTCCTGCCGGTGACATCGGTGTAGGTGGCCGTGAAGTAGGATACATGTTCGGTATGTATAAAAAGTTAACCCGTGAATTTACAGGTACCTTCACTGGCAAAGGCTTGGAATTTGGAGGTTCGTTGATTCGTCCTGAAGCAACCGGTTTTGGTGGTCTTTACTTCGTAAACCAAATGCTGAAAGCAAAAGGAATTGATATTAAAGGCAAAACGGTAGCTGTTTCCGGTTTCGGTAATGTAGCTTGGGGGGCCGTGACTAAAGCAACTGAATTAGGTGCAAAAGTAGTCACAATCTCCGGACCCGACGGCTATATTTATGATCCGGACGGTGTAAGTGGCGATAAAATTGATTATATGTTGGAATTACGTGCGTCAGGCAATGATATCGTAGCTCCATACGCAGAGAAATATCCAAACTCAACATTCGTTGCCGGACGTCGTCCGTGGGAAGTTAAAGTAGATATTGCGCTTCCGTGTGCGACTCAAAACGAATTAAATGGCGAAGATGCTTGTAATTTAATAAAAAATTCCGTTCTTTGCATTGGAGAAATTTCTAATATGGGTTGTACCCCGGAAGCAATTGATGCGTTTATTGAAAATAAACTAATGTATGCACCGGGTAAAGCCGTAAATGCCGGAGGTGTAGCTACTTCAGGTTTGGAAATGAGCCAAAATGCAATGCATATGAGTTGGAGTGCACAAGAAGTAGATGATAAGTTACATCAAATTATGTATGGTATTCATGAACAATGTGTGAAATATGGTACTGAACCTGATGGATATATCAACTATGTGAAAGGAGCAAATATTGCAGGCTTTATGAAGGTAGCCCATGCCATGATGGCTCAAGGAATTGTTTAAAGGCATTCTATTAGCATAAAAATATCTCGTTTAGTTGTATTTGTATTTTGTATTGTAGCTTGCGCTGCCCGCCTGTGAAGGTATGGCAGCGTTTTTTTATGGTATATCCAATCTTTTTTATACATTTGTAGCTTCAAGTAAACGTATGTAAAATTTAAGTTATGGAAATATTACAACTAGATGGCCTTGAACCTCAATTATTTAATTTAATTGGACCATTGGCTATGAATCCTAAAGTCCTAAGGGCTAATAACAATTATCCCTTCAAAACGACCGAACGTTTTCAATGGTACATTGCCGTCGAAGATAATGACGTAACCGGTTTTGTCCCTGTAGAGCAGAAAAGTGGCGGTTATGTCATTAACAACTACTATGTCCATAACGATGATCAGGAAGTGCTGGTTGAATTGTTGGGAGCAGTAAAGCCTAAAAACAATTTATATGCAATTGTTCAAACCAAACACGAAGCTATTTTTTCCAACTGTGGTTTTCAAACCGAACACCGTTGGACTAATTATATTAAAATGATTTACAACACGAACAAAAATGAATAATAAAAGAACTAAAGGGGAAAATGTTTATCAACTCGTTCAAAAGAGACTCAAATTCTTATTCAACGAATTTGATAATATCTATGTTTCTTTTTCTGGAGGAAAAGATAGCGGTGTCTTGCTCAACTTATGTATTCAATATATCAGAGAGCATAATCTGGACAGGAAAATCGGAGTATACCACATGGACTATGAAGCACAGTATCAAATGACTACAGAATATGTGGAACAGACGTTCAGAGAAAATCAGGATATATTGGAAATCTACCATGTCTGTGTCCCTTTCAAAGTAGTGACTTGTGCTTCTATGTTTCAAACCTATTGGCGCCCTTGGGACGAAAGTATGCACGCCCACTGGGTAAGGCCTATGCCTAAAAACTGTTATAAGAAAGAAGATTTCCCATTCTACAATGAGGAAATGTGGGACTACACTTTCCAGACTTCATTTGCATCGTGGTACCATAAAAAACATGATGCAGTACGCACTTGCTGCCTGGTCGGCATCCGAACTCAAGAGAGCCTGGACCGATGGAGAACTATTCACGGTAACAATCGCCTGAACAGCTATCACAACCTGATGTGGACCCGCAGACTAGGATACGATTTATACAATGCCTACCCTATCTATGACTGGACTACCGAAGATATATGGACAGCATACGCCCGTTTCAAATGGCCATTCAACCAAATGTACGAACTTTATTATAAAGCCGGAGTACCTTTGGACAGACAACGTGTAGCCAGTCCGTTCCTCAGTACAGCACAGGAAACCTTGAAATTATACAAAGCCATCGATCCCAATACTTGGGGGAGAATGCTAGGCCGAGTAAACGGAGTAAACTTTACCGGAATCTATGGTGGAACCCGTGCCATGGGATGGCAAAACATCAAATTACCAGAAGGCTACACATGGAAAGAGTATATGTATTTCCTGTTAGATACGTTACCCGAAGAAACCAAACAGTCTTACTTGGAAAAACTAAGAGTAAGCCGGGAGTTCTGGAAATACAAGGGAGGATGCCTGGATTTATCAACCATACGTAAATTAACTGATTTGGGCATAAAATTCTACGTACAAAAGAAAACAAACTACAAGACAGACAAACTTCCTGTCCAAATGGATTATCTAGACGATATAGACATCGCAGAGTTTAAAGAAATCCCCACTTATAAACGTATGTGTATTTGCATTCTGAAAAATGACCATGTATGTAAATATATGGGATTTGCCCTAACTAAAAAAGAAAAGTTAAGAAGAGACAGAGTGATGCAGAAATATAAAAACATTATCAGATGAAAGAAGAATTCGAAAGTCCTGTGTATCACGTGCACAGAGTACCGGTGGAAAAGGTACGTGCCAACAGTTATAATCCAAACCACGTAGCCGCTCCTGAAATGAAATTGCTGGAATTAAGCATTTGGGAAGATGGCTATACTATGCCTTGTGTATGTTATTATATTCCCGATGAAGATATATATGAACTGGTAGACGGATATCATCGTTATTGTGTGCTTAAAACTTCAAAACGTGTGTTTGAACGAGAAAAAGGTTTACTTCCCGTGGTCGTTATAGAAAAAGACCTTTCAAACAGAATGGCAAGCACTATCCGCCACAACCGCGCCCGCGGCACTCACAGCATTGAACTGATGGTAGATATCGTGGCAGAACTGACCAAAGCCGGAATGAGTGACGAATGGATAAAAAAGAATATTGGTATGGATGCCGACGAACTTTTACGACTCAAACAGATATCCGGCCTAATGGAACTCTTTGCTGACAGGGAATTCACAATACCTGAACCATAAAGCAATTTTCATTAATACATTATTCAGTTGAAATATAACTCATTAATAATAGGATTGTCGGTCCTGGCTTTGCAAAGCTGCACCGACAATCTTGTTTATACAGGGACCGATATCGAGGTAGTACTCACAGGCAATACATACCAAGCAGTTTTCACAGAAAGCTCCCCTGTTTCCACTTTTAACTCCGGCAATCAAATCCTGCTGAATGCTTCCGGCAGTCTTCAAATAGACAACAGAATTCTGACTTATATGGACAACCAATGGAAAGCAGAAAATGAATTTAGCTGGAGTGACCTAACAGGAAAAACAAATGTTACGGCAGTATATCCTGTCTATCCCGATTTGGACTATGTCCAAGAAAATCTTTATAAAAACAATTCGTTGGAAGACATACTGTATGTCAAGGATGAATTTCCGGCCGGAAATTCCATCCATTTACAGTTCAAACATTTATTTTCTCTTCTGACACTGTATTTGGACAGAGATTTACAGACCAATCTTCAGAAAATAGAAATAACATGTCCTGCTGTTTCCTCTATTATCCCAAAATCCGCTGAAATAGTTCTAGCGGATAACGGAACACATACGACTACTATTGCCCAAGTTTCTCCTTCCGGAAATTATTCGTTTATAGTCCCTCCTGTCGGAAACATGGTCATCGCCATAAATATGGTAACAAATGGAAAGAAATATACAACACAACTAGAAACAAAGTCTTTTACCGGTAACAAAGAATATACTTATCACTTAAAGACATCTGAAAAAACTCCGGGAATTATTACTGCCGAAGATTGGATTGCGTTCAGCCAACTTATTAATAGCAATACATTTACCCAATACAAAGGAAAAACATTGGACGATTTCGGAGAAACGATGAATGGAATAACCATTTATTATTTATTGAATGACATTGATTTTAAAGATGTGGATTGTACTGAGTTAAAGCAAATAGGATATGCCCAAACAAACTATTACTTTTCCCAAATCTTTGACGGACAAAATCACACCCTTTACAATATACCTATCAATTCCAGCAATGGCACCACAGGTGTATTCGGAGCCGTCAATATCACCGGCATAGTTAAAAATCTCCATATAGAATCCAGCAAAGTATCTATCACATCAAAAAGCAAGAGCACAGCAGAAGGTACAAGTATTTTAGTCGGACGCAATAAAGGCAAAATACTAAATTGTTGCGTTAAGGAGTGCCAAATTGCAGCCAATCCAACCAAAACGAACCAATCAGCCAATACAGGAGGCATAGCAGGAACTTCAACAGGGGAAATCACCAATTGCTATGTTACCAACACCCAAATCATTTATGACGCAAATTCAAAAATAAAAGCAGGACCAGCCGGTGGAATAGCAGGTTCCAGCCAGGCCCAAGGTTTGATAGCAAACTGCTATTCTGCCAACAACATAATAAAGAACAGAGAGAGTTACAATGGTGGAATATGCGGAAAAGCTTCGGATGGAGCGCACATTGAAAATTGTTATGTCTATAACATAGATCTAATTACGACCAAAGGATTATTTGCAGGTATAGCTGCCAACTCTTTCTTCATCCACAACTACTATGATAATGCAAAAATAACCTTTATCGGAAAAAATGACGATGGTAATCAGTTGTCTAAAAATGCCCAATACACAGGTACTTTTATGAATAAGGAAGACATTCCCATCTACCGGCTTCTCAACCAATGGATAGATGAAACAGCTCCTACCCTTTATCCCGGTTACCCCTTTACCCGATGGACTGATGGAGGAGAAAATCTTCCTGCCGTTTTCATTTCAGAAACACAAAAAAGTAAGTGAACTTCGCGAGACAAGTAAGTCCACTTGCTTTGCCATTTAAGCCCACTTACTTTGCTCACGAAGTTCACTTACTTTTTCAAAGATTCTATACAAATTAAAAGCCGCTTTCTCATTTCACAGAAAAAACGGCTTTCATATAAAATTATAGTTTGTTCTTATTAAAGAGCACCTACTTCATGCAAAGCAGCGTTAGTCTTGCGAACAGCAGCAGCACTTGCAGCAAATTTAGCTTTTTCTTCTTCATTCAAAGGCAATTCAACGATCTTTTCAATACCGTTCTTACCCAAGATTACAGGCACACCACAGCAAATATCTGATTCCCCATATTCACCTTCCAAATAAACTGAACAAGGAACCATCTTACCTTGGTTGTGGATAATAGATTCAACAACAAATGCACCAGCTGCACCCGGAGCATACCATGCAGAAGTACCCAGCAACTTAGTCAAAGTAGCACCGCCTACCATAGTAGCAGAAGCAACTTCCTGCAATTTTTCTTCAGACAAGAAGTTAGAAACAGGCATACCTTTGTAAGTAGCAAAACGAGTCAAAGGAATCATAGTAGTATCACCGTGACCACCGATAACCATACCTTCCACTTCATTAGCGTTGCAACCCAAAGCTTGAGACAAGAAATATTTGAAACGTGAACTATCCAAAGCACCACCCATACCGATGATTCTATTCTTAGGCAAGCCCAAAGCTTTCAATGACAAATAAGTCATAGTATCCATCGGGTTAGAGATAACTACGATGATAGCATTAGGAGAATACTTTAAGATATTCTGAGCAACTGACTTAACGATGCCTGCATTAACACCGATCAGTTCTTCACGGGTCATACCCGGCTTACGGGGAATACCTGAAGTGATAACCACAACGTCAGAGTTAGCTGTTTTTTCATAATCGTTAGTGCAACCTACAATGTTTGTGTCGAAGCCCAACAACTGAGCTGTCTGCATCATATCCATTGCCTTACCTTCTGATACGCCTTCTTTAACGTCCAGCATTACTACTTCGTCTGCTACTTCGTTAAAAGCAAGAACATTTGCACATGTAGCACCTACGTTACCTGCGCCTACTACGGTTACTTTTGACATAATCTCTATATTTTGTTTAAAGTTGATAATAAAATCGCCTTCTTAAAAGCACCGCAAAGTTACAATGATATTCCGAATTAAAGAAAAATTTCCATAATATTTTTCGAGCAGTCTACATAAATTATTGTACTTTTGTCCAAAATTCAATGTAACACTATGGATAAGAGCAAAAAACTGATTATTGTCATTATTCTGCTGGTTGTGATTATCGGCGGAGTTTCTTTTTATGCTTTTCATCAAGCAAAAGAGAATAAGGAAATGAGCGAACTCTTCGCTGTGGAAAAACTGGAAATGGAAAACGAATATACAACTTTCGCCACCCAATATGATGAACTTCAGATACAGATAAACAATGATTCCTTGCGCGAAAAGCTGGAGAGTGAGAAGCTGAAAACACAGCGGCTGCTAGAAGAATTACGACAAGTAAAGACCAGTAACGCAGCTGAAATCATGCGTTTGAAGAAAGAACTGAAAACAGTACGTGCCGTACTACGCACCTATGTTATCCAAATAGATTCACTGAACAAACTCAACCAAGCACTAGCTGAAGAAAATCAAGAAGTGAAACAAAAATATACGCAGGCAACCCGCCAAATCAATAATTTATCTCAAGAGAAAAAAAATCTGAATGAAAAGGTCACCTTGGCAGCCCAATTGGATGCCACAGGAATTAGCGTAGAGCCTAGAAATAAACGTGGTAAAACAGCCAAGAAAGTAAAAGATGTGAAAAAGATAGCCATCTCGTTCACCATTGTCAAGAATATTACCGCCAAAACAGGTGAACGTACTTTATATATACGTATTGCCAAACCAGACAATGACATACTAACCAAAAACGCTTCAAACACATTCCCATACGAAAACCGTAATTTGGTTTATTCCATCAAGAAATACATAGAATACACCGGAGAAGAACAAAATGTAACCGTATATTGGGACGTAGAGGAATATTTGCCTGCCGGAACTTATCATGTTTATATTTTCGCTGATGGAACCATGATAGGACAACAAGCTTTCAGCATGAAATAACAAGGAACATTCTCCCCCAAATATATTTAATTAAAAAAATCAGCCGGTTGAAAACGAACCGGCTGTTTTTTCTCCACACAAACAAAAGCAGTGAACATACAGATTGCAGAATTATAAAAATATTTTAAAATAACATCTAGAATATGGCTTTCTTAAAGATTTGTCTTATTTTTGTTGCATAAACAACTTAAAAACAACAAAACAAGAACACTATAATGAAAAAGATTGCAGCTTTTATCCTATTTATCGGTGTTTTAGATAGTATTTCAGCCCAAAGCACACTCACCTTAGATAGTTGTCGTGCTTTAGCATTATCCAACAATAAAGAGTTGCGCATTTCAGCTGAAAAGATAACAGCTGCACATTATGAAAAGAAAGCGGCTTTTACCAATTATCTTCCTAAGATTGCGGCTATAGGAACCTATATGCGCACTCAGAAAGAAATCTCTTTATTAAGTGACGAACAAAAGGGAGCTATCAGTCAGATAGGGACTACCGCCCAAGGCTCCATACAGGAAACTTTCCAACAACTGGCAGCTTCCAATCCCGAACTCGCACAAATACTGCAACCACTTGCTCCCCTCATCCCAGGTATTGGAAATGCACTGAACAAGGTCGGACAAGGTTTGGTAGATGCGCTGCGCACCGACACACGCAATATGTATGCAGGAGCTGTGACCCTTACCCAACCCATCTTCATGGGAGGAAAAATTGTTGCCTACAATAAAATCACCCAATACGCAGAACAGCTGGCCGAATCACAGCACGCCACCGGTATGCAGGATATCATTTTGAATACAGACCAAGCTTACTGGCAAGTCATCTCACTGATAAACAAGAAAAAACTAGCCCAAAGCTATCTGCAACTGGTCAGCCAACTGGACAGTGATGTAGATAAAATGATAACCGAAGGTGTCGCCACCAAAGCCGACGGACTAAGTGTAAAAGTAAAAGTGAATGAAGCCGAAATGAAGCTCACACAAGTAGACAACGGATTAAGCCTATCTAAAATGGTACTATGCCAATTATGCGGTCTGCCTTTAAATGATGAAATACGTTTAGCAGATGAAGACGTAGAAAGCTTAACTCTCCCTGAATATCATGTAGGTGATAATGTAGCCACCGCTTTGGCAAATCGCGAAGAATTACGAAGTTTGGATCTAGCTAATAAAATTTATGACCAAAAAGTCAATATCACCCGCGCGGGATTTCTTCCTACAGTGGCTCTGACCGCCAACTACATGGTAACCAATCCCTCATTGGTAAACGGCTTTGAACGCAAATTCCGTGGCATGTGGGCTGTTGGCGCTATGGTACAAATTCCAATATGGAACTGGGGCGAAGGAATGTATAAGGTAAAAGCTGCCAAAGCGGAAGCAAACATTGCCCGCTACCAACTGGCAGATGCAAAAGAAAAGGTAGAATTGCAGGTAAGCCAAGCCAGCTATAAAGTAAATGAAGCAGCCAAGCGCCTGAGCATGGCTGAAAAAAATCTGGAAAAAGCAGACGAGAATCTGCGCTATGCCAAACTGGGATTCATGGAAGGAGTCATTCCTACCAGTAACGTATTGGAAGCGCAAACCGCTTGGTTATCTGCCCAGTCGGACAAAATAGACGCTCAGATTGATGTAAAACTGACTGAAGTCTATTTGCGCAAGTCAATGGGAGTGCTTAAATAAAAATTAAAGATTAAAAACGAAAAGATATGGCAGAAAGATCACAACACAGCAATATTTTGCTGGCATTTATTTCACTGACAGCAGTCATTGTCATAGTGTCACTGATAGGTTTCTTTACACTGGGTAAAGGTCCGGAAATCATTCAGGGGCAAGCAGAAGCCGACGAATACCGTGTATCCAGCAAAGTGCCGGGACGCATTCTGGAATTTCGTGTAAAGGAAGGAGACAAAGTAAAAGCCGGTGACACACTGGCTATCCTTGAAGCCCCCGATGTAAAAGCCAAACTTTCTCAAGCACAAGCTGCCGAACAAGCAGCACAAGCCTTGAATGAAAAAGCACAACGAGGTACCCGCCAAGAGCAACTGCAAGCTGCCTACGAAATGTGGCAGAAAGCCAAAGCCGGAGTAGAAATTGCTGAAAAGTCATACAACCGTGTCAACCGACTCTTTGAAGAAGGCGTAATGTCCGCGCAAAAACGTGATGAAGCCAAAGCACAATTTGATGCCATGAGTGCTACAGAAAAAGCTGCACGCTCCCAATACGAAATGGCAAAGAACGGTGCACAACGTGAAGACAAAGCCGCAGCCGCAGCCCAAGTAGAACGTGCCAAAGGTGCTGTAGCCGAAGTTTCTTCCTACATAGACGAAACGATACTGACCGCGTCTGCTGATGGAGAAGTGACCGAAATCTTTCCCAAAGCAGGCGAACTGGTAGGTACCGGTGCCCCCATTATGAACGTGGCCCGCTTGAATGACATGTGGGTAACATTTAATGTACGCGAAGATTTCCTAAAAGACTTTACCGTAGGAAATGAGATTAACGCATTTATTCCTGCCTTTGACAAAGAAATAAAATTCAAGATTACTTATATGAAAGATCTGGGTACATATGCCGCCTGGAAAGCAACCAAGACTACGGGGCAATTCGACCTGAAGACCTTCGAGGTAAAAGCTGTTCCTGTAGAGAGAACAGACGGATTGCGTCCGGGAATGAGTGCCATCATCGAGAAATAACAAACAATGAACAATACTGTCCATAACCGTATATTCCGCATAGCCCGGCGTGAAGTGTTCCGCATCGCCACAAGACCGCTATATCTGTTCTGCATGATCATAGCTCCCTTGTTCTGTTATCTCTTCTTCACTACATTAATGTGGAACGGACTCCCTACGGATATGCCGGCAGGTGTGGTCGATTTGGACAACACAGCTACCACACGCAGCATCATCCGTAATCTGGACGCTTTTCAGCAGACTAAAATCATAGCGCATTACCCCAGTTTCGCAGATGCCCGCAAAGCCATGCAGCAAGGGAAAATCTATGCTTTCTACTATATTCCAAAAGGAACTACCGACAAGGCATTAGCAAGCCGCCAACCCAAGGTTTCTTTTTATACCAACTATTCCTATCTGGTAGCTGGTTCATTACTCTATAAAGACCAGCGCACCATGTCCGAGCTGGCGGGTGGAGCCATCGGCCGTGCCACCTTATATGCCAAAGGAGCTACAGAAGACCAGGCCATGGCATTCCTGCAGCCCATAGTCATCGACTCTCATGTATTAAACAATCCATGGCTCAATTACTCTGTATATTTGAGTAACACCATCATACCGGGTATCCTGATGCTGCTTATCTTTATGACCACCGTCTATACCATTGGAAGTGAAATGAAAACCAACACCCAAAAAGAATGGATGGGCATGGCAGACAATTCCATCACCGTAGCCCTGACCGGCAAATTGCTGCCCCAGACTGTAGTTTTCTTTGTCATGGCCACCTTCTATAATGTTTATCTATACGGTTTCCTGCACTATCCCTGTAATAGCGGTATACTGCCCATGCTGTTTGCCGGTCTGTTATTAGTACTGGCTTCACAGGCTTTCGGAGTATTTCTGTTCGGATTGTTTACAACAGTCCGCTTGGCACTGAGCACTGCCTCCCTATGGGGAGTGATTTCTTTCTCCATATCGGGTATGAGTTTTCCAGTTATGGCAATGAATCCTGTGTTACAGGCACTGGCCAATCTATTCCCGTTACGCCACTACTTCCTGATTTATGTAGATTTGGCGCTTAACGGATATCCGCTGATTTACGCATGGCATTCAGTAGTCGCGTTGATGTTATTCATGCTGTTGCCTTTCTTTATACTGAAAAGACTGCGCACAGTACTATTACATTATGTATATATTCCCTAAAACGGCAAACAGGTATGAAAACATATAAACTCAAAGATATCATCTCACAAGGAACCAAGGACCTTTTCTACATCTGGTGGCAAGAGTTGAAAGCAGTTGTAAAGGATCAGGGTGTACTTATCTTCTTCATTCTGGTACCACTAGGCTATCCGCTTCTCTATACCTTTATATATACCAATGAAACAGTACGTGAAGTCCCTGCTGCTGTAGTAGATAACAACCGTTCCAGCCTCAGCCGTGAATACCTGCGTCTGGTAGATGCAGGTGCCGACTTGGAAATAGTATCTCATTGCAGTGATATGGAAGAAGCAAAAACTTTATTGAAGAACGGCAAAGTGTATGGCATCATCTATATTCCTGAAAGCTTCAGCCGCGACATTACTAAAGGAGTTCAAACCCATGTTACCATCTACTGTGACATGAGCGGTATGCTATACTACAAAGCCATGCTGACAGCCAACACCAATGCCTCGCTGGTAATGAACAAACAGATAAAGATAGAACGCTCCGGCAACACAACCATCCGACAAGATGAAGTGAGCACGTCTCCCATAGCGTATGAGGATATTTCCATTTTCAATCCGCAGAACGGTTTTGCCAGCTTCCTGATACCCGCCGTACTGATATTGATTATCCAACAAACTTTACTGCTAGGAGTAGGTCTATCTGCCGGAACTGCTCGTGAGAACAACCGTTTTCGAGACCTTATCCCCATGAGCCGCCATTATCATGGCACGCTGCGCATTGTTTTAGGCAAATCACTGACTTACCTTATGATATATGCTGTCATGGCTACCTATATGCTCTGCCTTGTTCCCAAAATGTTCAGCCTGGTACAAATAGCTCAAGCCGGAACCCTAGCGGCATTCATGTTTCCCTATATACTGGCATGCATCTTTTTCGCGATGACTTGTTCTATCTTTATTCACCATCGGGAAGCCTGTATGATGATCTACGTATTTACCTCAGTGCCGTTACTATTTATCTCAGGTATCTCGTGGCCAGGTACTGCCATTCCTAAATTCTGGGAGGTGGTTTCGTGGCTGTTCCCTTCCACTTTCGGCATCAACGGCTTTGTACGCATCAACAATATGGGAGCCACACTGACCGATGTGCTGACAGAGTACCGGGTATTGTGGATACAAACAGGTGTTTATTTCCTTACCACCTGCATCGTATACCGTCGTCAGATTACCTTAAGCCGCAGACATGTATACGAAAGATTAAAAGAGATTAAGAAAAGACGCAGAACAAATGTCGTCTGAATTTGTTTATAAATTAAGAACTAAATGAATTATTTATGATGAAAAAACTTTTTATTCTGGCATGCGTATGCCTGCTGATTACTTCATGTAACAGCAACTCCAAAAACACTAACGATTCTGCAACCTCCACCGAAACAACGGATATGCACAATGCAGAAAACTCATTGGATTATGACGGTACTTACACCGGAACTTTTCCGGCTGCCGACTGTCCGGGTATCAACATGGCCCTGACTATTAAAAAAGACAAGACTTTTGAGTTGATATCAGAATACATTGACCGGCAGGATGCTACTTTCAAAGAATATGGAACTTACTCCGTTGAAGGTAATATTATGACTTTAATTAATGGAGAGGATAAGCAATATTATAAAGTCGGTGAGAATACCTTGACCGCTCTCAATCAAGACAAACAGGCAATAACAGGAGAGTTAGCAGACCATTATATCCTACACAAAAAATAAACTTTACTTCATCTGTCATTTTCATGCCAAAGTGAAGGGTCCGCTTCAATCTATCACAGCCGGATTCTTCACTTTGTTTTTTTATCTGCCCACAATCTGTATTCACACTAATTAACTCCCATTCCTTTTGCTTATTACGATTTTTTCGTAGATTTGCGAAAACATCGTAATCAATTCATTTTCTTATGGAAAAGCTAACGATACAAGAAGAAGAAGTGATGCTTCATATTTGGAGCATGGGAGAATGTTTCGTGAAAGACATAGTTGCTAAATTTCCCGAACCTAAACCACCTTACACTACGGTAGCGTCTATAGTGACCAACCTGAAAAGAAAAGGTTATGTTACAGCCAAGCGCTTCGGTAACACCTATCAATACACCCCTGTAGTGAAACAAAGTGAATACAAACGCACATTTGTAAGTGGTGTGGTCCGGAACTATTTTGCTGACTCATACAAGGAAATGGTATCTTTCTTCGCCAAAGAGCAAAAAATCTCCGCAGCCGACTTGAAAGACATTATCAACTTGATAGAGAAAGAAGAAGATAAATAATCCTGCTAAATTCACAAATACTATGATAACTACAGCACCCGAACTCATCTACATGCTGAAAGTAAATATAGGCATCGCCTTATTCTATGCTTTCTACAAGCTGTTCTGCTGTCGCGACACTTTCTTCCAGTGGCGTCGTATCGCACTGCTGAGTTTTCTTGCCCTCTCTTTTCTTTATCCGCTGATGGATATGCAAGCATGGGTGAAAGAACAACCTGCCATCAATGAACTGGCAGATTACTACGCACTGATGATGCTAACAGAAACAAATACTTCCACTGCCACAGTAGTCACAGCTCCTGTTGCTATTCCCACACCCGACCTGCTTGATATAATAAAGTTCGTCTATTGGATTGGAATCCTTTTATTATCCGCACGATTTATGATCCAACTAAGCAGTATTTTCCGCCTTGTCTTAAAAAGCAAGAGTATAAATGTAGACCAAATATCCATACGCAGTCTATCAGAACCTGCCAATCCATTCTCTTTCTGGCAATGGATTTTCATCTATCTGCCCGGACTGAAAGAAGATGAAAAACAAGAAATCCTGACGCACGAACAGACCCACGTCCGCCAATGGCATTCCATAGATGTCATTATCAGTGAAATAGTAAATATCATTTGCTGGATGAATCCTTTTGCATGGCTAATGAAAACAGAGATCAGACTCAATCTAGAATACCTTGCCGATCATAAAGTAATGGAATCCGGCACAAATAAGAAAGCATATCAATATCACCTTTTGGGATTAGCCAACCAGAACAGACAAACCGGTTTATATAATAATTTCAACTTATCACACTTAAAAAACAGAATTAAAATGATGAACAAAAAAAGAACCCGCACCACAGGGCATATCAAATATGCCTTGTTTGCACCGCTGACTGCTGCTCTACTCTTGGTCAGCAACATTGAAACCGTGGCACGGACAGCCGAAAGGTTAATCTATTCCACGGAAGAAAGCACCCCACGCCCCGAAAGGGAAGAAGTGGCATCTTTTGTCAACACAGTACAAGGTCTAGTGACTTTCACTATTACCGTAACCAATAGTGAAGGTAAGCCTCAACCTAATGTTACTCTGCAAATCAAACCGAGTGATGAAGTGAAAACTTTCAAAACCAATGCAGAAGGAAAAGCTACCATAGAAGTGGATATGACGACTCCCAAGTATGTTTCCCTAGACGTTTCCTCTCCTAAAAGTTCCAAACACCAATCACTTCTACTTTCAGCAAACAAACCGAATGTCACTGCCATTTTCGATACCGATGATGATATTGCCGCCTACATCAAAGCCGGCAAACAAATACGGATCAAGTTACAAATATCCAATAATGATAACCAACAACTTGCAGGAGTAGAACTTATTTCTTCTTCAACAAATGCCAAAGCCACGACAAACGCTCACGGAGAAGCTCAGTTAACAGTAGGAGTAGGCGAAACCATTGCCATTAACCATAAAGGTTATCAGGAAGGAAAATTCACGGTAAAAGAACTCTGTCCCATCAAAGATATGGAAAATCCGGAACTAGTAAGATTACTTCTTGTCGGAGAAGACCCCGTATACCAGATAGCAGACAATATGCCTGAATTCCCCGGAGGTATGATAGCCTGCTTGCAATATTTGGCACGCAACATAAAATATCCCGTAACAGCGCAAAAGGAGGGAGCACAAGGTAAAGTAATCGTACAGATGGTTATTGAAAAAGATGGTTCGGTAGATCATGTAAGCATTGTACGCAGCATTAGCCCCGAACTAGATGCTGAAGCAGCACGAGTTGTAAAATCCATGCCGAAATGGAAGCCGGCAACTGTAAAAGACAAAACAGTACGTTGCAGATATACTGTTCCTGTAACTTTCAAACTGCAATAAAGAGCATAAAAACAGAAAAGAGGCTGTTCCGAACAGTCTCTTTTCATCTTAAAAATATATTCCTAAATCATTTCTTCATCTCCACAATGTGTGTCGGTGCCTGTTCCTCATTACGCTTCTCAGTCTGCTTCACAACATTTTCAGCTAACTCTATAAATGCACGCCCGGTAATGCTGTCCTCATTCAAAGCAGCCGGAGTTCCTTTATCACCATTTTCACAGATACTCTGCACAATAGGAATTTGTCCCAACAAAGGCACATTCATTTCCTCTGCCAGCTGTTTGCAACCCTCCTTTCCGAAAAGGTAATACTTATTTTCAGGAAGTTCCGCAGGAGTAAACCATGACATATTCTCCACCAATCCCAAAATAGGAACATTTACTTTATCATTGGTATACATATTGATTCCCTTGCGCGCATCAGCCAAAGCCACCTGCTGAGGTGTACTGACGATTACAGCTCCCGTAATAGCCAAAGTCTGCACCAAAGTCAGATGAATATCACTGGTGCCCGGAGGCGTATCCAATATGAAATAATCCAGTTCTCCCCATGCGGCATCTCCAATCAGTTGTTTCAAAGCATTACTAGCCATCCCTCCACGCCATAAAGTAGCTTGATCAGGGTCGACAAAGAAACCGATAGAAAGCAACTTGATACCATATTTTTCAATCGGCACAATCAAATCACGACCGTCAATCTGCTCAGCATAAGGACGGGCATCTTCCACCTGGAACATTTTAGGCACAGAAGGACCGAAAATATCAGCATCCAGCAAACCTACTTTATATCCCAGTTTAGCTAGGGCCACAGCTAGATTGGCCGCCACAGTAGACTTGCCCACCCCGCCTTTTCCGGATGAAACAGCAATGACATTTTTTACCAATGGAAGCAGCTTACCCGGTTCGGGACGCGCCGCCTGACGGCTCTCTGTCGCAATAGCTACCTGTACATCAGGTGAAACATAAGTATGAATAGCTGTTTCGGCAGCCTTTATCATAGATTTCATAAACGGATCGGTCGGTTTCTCAAAAATCAACGAAAAGCTTACCGACATGCCGTCAATGCGAAGATTATCGGCAACCATCTCCGCTTCCACCAAATTCTTTCCCGTTCCGGGATAACGCACTGTTGCCAAGGCGTCCAAAATCAATTTCGGATATAAAGTCATCATTCTGTTATTATTTACTTGTTTTCAACCCGCTTCGTTTACTGCGGTTGTAACTGCGATACTCATCCAATTCTATTTCCACATCGGGTTCATGCAACTCCTTCTCTTGCGGCAGACGGAACTTCATATATTTTATATTCAAACCACGATCCAACCATTGTTGTTCATAATAGGTACGGATGCCTAGTATGTCATCCACCAAACCGGAATGATACAAATCTTCGGTCATAAACTCTACCGGCAATTTGTTTTCCTCTACCATATAGCGGGTGTAAGTAAACATAAAATTACTGTCGGTCTTCAAGTGAATTAGCCCATCCGGCTTCAAAAACTTGCGATAACGTTCCATAAAGTATGTGGAAGTAAGACGTTTAGTCGCTTTCTTCATCTGCGGATCAGAGAAAGTCAGCCATATCTCACTCACCTCACCCGGAGCAAAAAAACGGTCGATGATTTCGATATTGGTACGCAAAAAAGCCACATTCGTCATGCCATCTTTCAGCGCTTCCGTCGCACCGGTCCACATACGGGCCCCTTTTATATCTACACCGATAAAATTTTTATCGGAATACATACGACCCAGCCCTACGGTATATTCACCTCGTCCACATCCCAGTTCCAGAACTATCGGATTATCGTTCTTAAAAAAGTCACGGTTCCAATTCCCCTTCATATCGAACGTAACGTTATCGGCCACCGAATAAGGGTATTCAAACACGTGCGGATACTCCCGCATATCAGCAAATTTCTCCAGTTTTCCTTTTCCCATGAAAATTAGTCTATCATTAATTTGTTTCCACAGGCAAAGGTAGGAATATCCTGTGAAAGAGAAAAAAAATAGACCCGCAATTCACTTGCAGGTCTATTTTTCTTCTCTTTCTATTTTCTATATTATTCAGAAATTGCCTCAACGGACTCTCCCAATTCTTTCTTCAAATCTTCATAGAAGGCAGCATGTGATGCTTCTACATAGGGAGCCAAGAACAAGAAACCGATACCCAAAGTAAAACAGCACAAAATAGCCCAACCAATGAAGCTCAAATCCAACAAGAACATCTTCATCTTATGACCGGACATCATCGCCATACTTTTCTCTATGGCAGCATTGTACTGCAACTCCGGATAATCTTTCAGAATAAAGAGCGTCATGGCATATGAATAGGACTTCATGATGCCCGGAATGACAAGCAGCAACGTCCACAGGAATGTATAGACTGTAGTCAGTAGCATTGTACCCAATATCCGTCCGTAGTCTTTAAACCCGTCGAAAAGACGGGCAAAATCCAGCTTTATTCCACGAATCACATCCAAAAAAAGGACGGTATAGCCGAAGCCCAATGGCAAAAGCAACAAAGCGATGAGACTAAAGGAAGACGAAGCCACCGACTCCATAATACGATAGGGCAGCGTAGGGGCATTCATCACCAGTCCATAGACCAAGGTAATAACCGCACCCAGTCCCCAATTACCGGTCAACGCATCGATTGCCCGATTCTTCAATTCTGAATTTGTTTTCATAAGAATCTATTTTTCTATTAGTCTAAAATTGTCACCCAATTATGTGTATCAGGTTCATCACCATACTGGATAGCACGCAGTTTGTTATACAATTTTGTACAAACAGGACCCGGCTTTCCATCTTTAGAGATAATGTACGATTTCTTGTTTTCCAAATCATCAATACGCTGGATAGGACTGATAACAGCCGCCGTACCGCAAGCCCCCGCTTCCTCGAAGGTTTCCAGTTCTTCTTCAGGAACCGGACGACATTCCACCTTTATACCCAAATCCTCGGCCAGCTGCATCAAACTCTTATTCGTTATAGAAGGCAGAATAGAAGATGATTTTGGTGTAATGTAAGTATTATTTTTAATGCCGAAGAAATTAGCCGCACCACACTCGTCAATGTACTTCTTTTCTTTGGCGTCTAGATAGAATTCGCACGAATATCCCAAATCATGGGCTTTCTTATTGGCACGCAGGCTGGCAGCATAGTTACCGCCCACCTTAAAGCGTCCGGTTCCATAAGGCGCGGCACGATCGAACTCACGGATAATAACATAAGGATTAGTAGAAAAACCACCTTTGAAATAAGGACCTACCGGAGTTACGAATACCACAAATAGATATTCATTGGCAGGGTGAACCCCCACCTGAGCACCTGTACCAATCAGTAACGGACGAATATAAAGAGCCGCACCACTTTCGTATGGAGGAATGAAACGCTCGTTGGCTTTCACCACCTTCTTTATAGCGGCCACAAACTTTTCTGTAGGAAGTTCCGGCATCAGAATACCGTCACAAGTACTTTGCAAACGTTCCGCATTGGCTTCAGGACGGAAAATACGGATTTTACCGTCTTTTCCACGATAAGCCTTCAACCCTTCAAACGCTTCTTGCCCATAGTGCAGACAAGTGGCGGCCATGTGAATATTCAACGTTTCTTCCGAACAAAGTTCCAACTCTCCCCATGCACCGTCACGATAGTAGCAACGTACATTATAGTCTGTCTTCATATAGCCGAAGGACAGATTTGCCCAATCAATCTCTTTCATAGTGTATCTTAATTATGTTATTATTTACGAATGAGAGCAAAATTACGTTTTATATTTGCAAATTCCAATCAAAACAGCTTTTTTATTTATAGCTTTTATAATTTGCCAATATGTCAATGTGCTAAGGTACAAATATGCCATGCAGAATATAGCGCAGCCAATTGGCACATTAGCATATTGTCACATTGAAACATTATTATCCAACATTTTCTTTATCTCCTCATCGGCTTTATAAAGTTTATCCCGGCAAAACTTGATTAATTCCTGTGCCTCTTTCAGGTTCACACCTAAACTGTCTATGTCCAACTCATTACTGTCTATGCGTGATACGATTTCTTCCAGACGTTTCATAGCCTGTTCATAGGTTTGTTTCTTTGCTGCCATACTTCGTTTTATTTTTTAGTTACTATACTCTTTATTTCTCCTTTGGCAAAACGAGTGGTAAGTTCATCCCCCGGCTGCAATGCAGAAGCATCGATCACCGCTTTGCCATTTTTCAGCGTGATACTATATCCCCTTTTCAACAAATTTTCGGGAGATGCCGCCTTCAATTCCTGCTCCAAAAGTTGGAGCCGATGCTTTTCCTTTACCAGACGACGCTGTGAAACGATGCCCAACTGAGTCTCCACCATTTTCAAACAATGGGTCTCTTTTGTCAGACGGGATTGCAGGCCTACTTCCAAATGCTTCATGATTCGTTCCTGGCGATAATGTTCCTCTTTCAGCCTCATCCGCGTCTGCATGGGAATACGTTCTACCATCCGGTTCAGCCGGGTATTTTCCCGTTCCATACGGGTAGAGATAGTATGAAGTACAGCCGATGCATAATCTTCAAGAACCTTGGCAGTGTCGTGCAAATGATTTATAAGATACTCGGCAGCAGCAGTAGGTGTCTTGACACGAGTATGAGAAACAAAGTCCAACACCGTATCGTCACGCTCATGCCCTATACCGGTTATAATAGGTATAGGAAACTGAGCACAATTAGCCGCCAACTCATATGTATCGAACCCCGAAAGGTCGGACGTGGCGCCTCCGCCACGGATAATAACCACGACATCCCAATCATCACGACAGGCATGGATAGCATCCAATGCAGTAATGACAGATTGTTCTACCCGTTCCCCCTGCATAATAGCAGGAAACAAACGCGGATAAAAGACAAAACCATAGGGATTCTGTTCCAGTTGATTACAAAAATCACCATAACCGGCAGCCGTAGCCGAGGAAATAACGGCTATGCGTTGCGCCAGCAAAGGAATCTCTAGTTCCTTATTCAAAGTCAGCACACCTTCTTCTTCCAATTGCTTCAAGATTTCGCGACGGCGACGCGCCATATCCCCCAATGTATAAGTAGGATCTATATCCTGCACAGTAAGCGAGTAACCATACAATTCATGAAACTCCACAGCCACTTTCACCATCACTTTAATACCTGCAACAAAAGCCTGCCCGGTTTCCTCTTCAAAATAAGGCTTCAGCAGACGGTAGACATTGCTCCAAATAGTCCCCCTTGCCTTAGCTATCAGATTATTCCCCCGTGGCTCTTTCTGTACAAATTCCAAATAGCAATGACCGGAATAATTGGAACGTACATCACTCAGCTCTGCCTGAACCCAATAAGTATCGGGCAGACAAGCATGAATGCTGCGCTTAACCAACGCATTCAGTTCATATAAAGAAAGAGGATGTTCTTCCATTATTTTTTCTTCTCCAATTCTATTTGACAAGCTTTCCAGATATCAGGCACACCATAACCGTAAATATTATCCGGATACTCTTTACGGTCTCCTGCATTCCGCACCGCCTCCACCACCTGCTTGGCAGTGAGCCAGGGACAAGCCTGCCAGAAACAGGCTACCAACCCGCACAATGTAGGCGATGCGAAAGAAGTACCATTGGCATGAGAAACCGTTCCATCATTACCCGCTACGGCCGAAGCAACTCCCACCGCCATCACATCCGGTTTTACACGGCCATCTGTAGTATTTCCTACAGAAGAGAAATCAGCATTAACCAGATTCCGGTCCGCCGCCCCCACTGTAATAACATTTTCCGCATCTCCCGGAGGTGTGATTTTTTTCCATGTGCCACGCCCCGAATTTCCGGCACTGCATACCAACACCAATCCTTTATCGGCAGCCAAAGAAGCGGAATGAGACATCAATGAATAATGCCCGTCCAAATCACGGTACCGGTAATTCATGGTCGTATCATCAAACTCATAATATCCCAATGAAGTATTAACCACATCCACTCCCACACTATCGGCAAATTCCAAAGCTTCCGCCCAATAATCCTCTTCCACTGGCTGTTCCGTATCATCATCCTCACTACGGAGAAGCCAATACGAAGCTTCAGGAGCTGTGCCGACCAATACATTCGGCTTATTGGCAGCCATACAAGACAACACTTTCATGCCGTGATAGTTCTCGGCATAAATATCCGAGTGAGAATTTACAAAATCGCGTGTTCCCAACAAGTCCATTCCTTTGAAAACACTGATTTCATCAGCATTATAAAAACCTGCATCAATGACCGCTATCTGCATCCCCTTCCCACGAAAACCTGCAGCGTGAAGACTGTCCCCATGATGAACAGCAATCTGCCGCCACGCATCCCCATAATAGTTATTACTCTTTGTCACCTTATTGGTCACCTCTTTTTTACGGTCGGCATTGCGGGCAGGGATACTGTCGGGAGCTGTCCACACTTTCCGGACAGCTGCCACAAAAGGCAATGCCGCCACTTTATCAATAACCGATGTGTCGGATACCTGCACCACCACTGTATTGTTCCACTTACTTTTGGATACAGGACATACTCCTTTTCCGACCAGCATATCTATATAGCTCCGGCACACAGGAATATCTGTAGAATCAACGGGCAATCCCTGTTTCATGCGACGCTCCAAAGCACGTTCGGACAAATAAGCCGAAGGATTGTCCAATGTATAGGTTGTTTCTGCCTTATCGCGAAAGTTTACACGATACTTATACGTTTTTACTTGTGCCGACATTTGTAAGGTGCATGCCAATAGCAAGCAGCCCACTATTCCTTTTTGACTATTCATTAATTCTATTCCGTTTATTTTTTTAAATGCAAAGATAAACAAACTTTTCCCTCACACTCATTTTTTGTGTACCTTTGCAGCCGAATTCAGGTTAAACAGGTAAAAAGACAGAAAATAAAGTATGGCAAAAACAGGAACCCCCACAGAATTGGGAACACAACCAATCGGAAAATTACTTTTACAATATGCAATACCCGCCATTATCGCTATGACGGCATCTTCCCTATACAATATGGTAGACAGCATCTTCATCGGTCACGGTGTAGGTCCTTTGGCTATTTCAGGACTGGCTATCACCTTCCCGCTGATGAATCTGGCGGCTGCATTCGGTTCACTGGTCGGTGTGGGTGCCTCCACATTAGTTTCCGTAAAATTAGGACAGAAAGATTATGCCACCGCCCAAAATATTTTGGGCAATGTAGTTACGCTGAACTTTATTATAGGTATAGGATTCAGTATATTAACCTTGCTTTTCCTCGATCCTATCCTCTACTTCTTCGGAGCAAGCCCGGATACCATCTCCTATGCACGAGACTACATGGTCATTATCCTGCTGGGCAATGTTATAACCCATATGTATTTGGGACTGAATGCCTTACTACGCGCTTCGGGGCATCCACAAAAAGCAATGATAGCCACCATCACCACAGTAATTATCAATACCATCCTTGACCCTATTTTTATCTATCTATTCCATTGGGGTATTCAGGGAGCTGCCATTGCCACCATTCTGGCTCAAATCATCGCACTGGTGTGGCAATTCAAAACCTTCACAAACAAGAACGAATTGCTCCATCTCCACCGAGGCATTTACAAACTGCGCGGTACAATCGTAAAAAACACCATCGCTATCGGTATGTCTCCGTTCCTGATGAATCTGGCAGCATGCTTCATTGTAATTTTCATTAACAAAGGTTTGAAAGAATATGATGGCGATCTGGCTATTGGCGCATTTGGTATTGTAAACCGGATTGTTTTCCTGTTCGTCATGATTGTGATGGGGCTGAATCAAGGAATGCAACCCATAGCCGGTTATAACTTTGGCGCCCAACAATATCATCGTGTAAACCAAGTATTAAAACTTACCATTTATGGTGCCACCACCGTTACAACAACCGGTTTTCTAGTAGGTGAACTGATGCCCGAATTGGCCGTATCCGCTTTTACCACTCATGAGGGACTGATACAGCTATCAGCTACCGGTTTACGCATTGTGGTCATATTTTTTCCCATTATCGGGTTTCAGATGGTAACGTCCAATTTTTTTCAAAGTATCGGCATGGCCGGTAAAGCCATCTTCCTGTCATTAACCCGACAATTATTATTCTTGCTTCCCAGCATCATCCTGCTCCCTCTTTGCTGGGGATCAGCAGGAATTTGGTGGAGTATGCCAATATCAGACTTGGCGGCAAGTGTTGTCGCAGGAATCATGCTTTACCGCCAGTTCAAGATTTTTAAGACCCACGGTAACAAATTAAAAGTTGAAAATTAAGAATTAAAAATTAGTTTCCTTATATTTGCCCACATAATCAATAGACAACGACTATGAACGAGCATTATGTTATCAACCTAGGACGCCAACTAGGCAGTGGAGGAAAAGAGATAGGCGAAAAACTGGCCCAAGAGTTTGGTATCGCCTTTTACGATAAAGAATTAATCAAACTAGCTTCGGAAGAGAGCGGCCTATGCAAGGAATTCTTTGAAAAAGCAGATGAAAAAGCTTCTCAAAGCATTATCGGCGGTCTGTTCGGAACACGTTTTCCTTTTATCAGCGACGGAGCCATTCCCTATGGCAGTTGTCTGAGCAATGACGCTTTGTTCAAAATACAAAGCGACGTAATACGTGAACTGGCTGAAAAACAATCGTGTCTGTTTGTCGGCAGATGTGCCGACTACATTTTGCGTGACCATCCCCGTTGCGTCAATATATTCGTTTCTGCTTCCAAAGAAGCACGCATCGAAAGATTGATGCATATCCATCATATTTCTACAGAAGCCGCTGAAGAATTGATGGAAAAAGCAGATAAAAAACGGTCGGCTTACTATAATTATTATAGTTACAAAACGTGGGGAGCTGCCGAAACTTATCACTTATGCATTGATTCGTCCGTATTGGGGATTGATGGAACAGTACAATTCATCAAACAGTTTGTAAAATTAAAGTTAGGATTTTAACTACTTTAAAAATGGTATACAGACAAATCAAAGGGTTACCCCAGCTATAATGAAGGGACATGCCTGATTTTTTATTCCGTATTTAAAATAATTCAGGCACATCCCTTTATATTATACCATGGCAGGATAAATCAGAAAACATCAATCTTCAAACTTTTCCTATAAAATCAACCAATTCATTCACTTACGCAACATATCCCATAAGATTCCTATCGCCAATAATATAGAAATGATTACTATGAGCAGTTTCAAATATGCAGGGCTAATAATTAGCATAATTATCAGTCTGATATCCTGTACACACAACAAGAACTACCCCACAGCCTTCCAACCCGAATTGGCAAAGGCAGAAGCAATGATGTACAGATATCCCGACAGCGCACTGCATATATTACAGGGCATACAACCTGACAATCCTTCTAACAATGAACAATATGCCACATGGGCATTATTGATGACACAAGCTCAATATAAAAACCAAATTGAACAATCCGATTCTTTAATAAATATCGCTTACTCTTATTTCACCAAACATGATAATGCACAAAGAAAGGCATTGGCGCTATATTATAAAGGTATCTTGCGCCATGAAAGTCATCATGCCGAAGATGCATTGTCATTTTATCTAGAAGCAGCGACTGAAATAGAGAAAACAAATGATTATCAATTAGGCTTTCTTATCAATTCAGAGGTAGGACTAATGTATCTGTATCGAAAACTAAATGATTATGCTATGGAATATTTTGAAAAAGCACATCATAATGCCGAATTATCCAACAACCAAACATACATAGCTTTCTCTTTCATCTATATCGCTAGAGCATTTTCACAGAAAAAACAATATAATAAAGCGATAGAATATTATGAAAAAGCTATAAAAATAGGACAAGTGAATAACTATCCTACCATATTGGCAAGCGCCATGAACGAAACCAGTTTTTTATTTCTTAAAACAGGAGAAAATAAAAAGGCTCTTCAGTATGCAAAAGATTGTATTAAAATAAAAAAGACTGATCAAAGAATATTTTCATTGGGAGATACTTATCGCTATTTAAAAATGTACGATTCTGCATATTTTTACCTAAACCAAGCTTGCCTGTCACCTAATATCCATACAGCCCGTAGCGCCTATCAAGCACTATTTTATATTAGTCAAGAAGAAAAAGATTACAAAAAGGCAGTAGAGTACAGTAATAAACTATGGTTCTATCAAGATTCAATAGGTAAAACTGATCGCAATAAAGCATTAATAGAGATGCAAGAAAAATATGATCAGCAAAAAATAATTAATGAAAATAATCTGTCACAAATAAAGAAAGACCGGATCATACGCAATGTGCTCATCGCCTTAATCATTTTGTCTTTCATCATAGCAATAACAAACTATCTATACCAACGAAAAATAGTTTCTCAAAAACAAGAGATATCGGAGAAAGAAGAAAAAATTCGTTATTTCACTATGAAAATACATGAAAATGAGACATTGATAAACCGCAACAAAATGCGGATAGAAGAACTTACGATCCAAATGGAAGGAAGCCTAGAGATAAAAGAACAATGGAAAGAACAAAATAAAATACGACAAGAAATACAACAACAGAATGAAACGCTGAAACTGGAGAACAATAACCTGCAAAATCATATAAGCAATTATGCCCAATCATTAAAAGAAAAGTCGAAAGAACTGGAAGCAATGGAACATCTATCAGAGGAAAACCAGTATCTACATAAACGCGAGGCTTTTTTATGTAACCAACTCATTAATCAGACAGAATTATTCAATAAACTAAAAACAACAAAGTATATAGACGACCAACTATGGCAAGAAATAAAAGAAAAAATAGATTTATTATTCGATAACTATACTAAAAGACTATACCATCAAATACCTTCCTTAACAGATGGTGATATACAAATATGCTGTTTGATAAAACTACGGTTCAGCAACGGTGACATCGCCAATATGTTAGCCATCTCGCCCACATCTGTGTCCAAAAGAAAATTAAGATTAAAAGAACGCATCGTACAAGAAATAGGTTCATTAGGCGAAAATCAAAGCCTTGATTTATGGCTTATGGAATACTAAAAATAAACAATTGTCTATATCGCCCTCCTATAAAAAAAGGTAATAAGCTAGTTATTAACTTATTACCTTTTTCCATTTGTCCACATGATATCTGCACGTTTTTAAAATTTATCCTCTAACTTTGCCTCAAACAAAACAATTAAAACATAAAATTATGAAGTTAAAAAGTATAAAGAAAAGGATATGGGGTATAGTTATTATCATAACTACATTAATAGGTATTTTGCCTGCACAGGCCAATACAACAGAAACTCCTGTTAAAGATGTAGAATTGGATGGCAGATGGGATGATCCTATTAGAAGTGCTGCTACCAATTGCCCCATAACTGTATTTACCGATGGCTATCTCCTTACTGTCAAGAACGTATCACCCGACCGTGATATGACCATCCGCATCACAGATATGGCAAAAGGGGGCGTCGTTTATGAAAATGATATTCCTGAAGTACAGAGCGCTTACATCACAATTTCTATTGCAAATTTCCCTGCAGAAGAATATAAACTAGAAATAACAGGTACACCTTCCGGACATTTAACGGGATATTTCACTCAAGAGTGACAGACCTGTTTTCATAACCCGACTAAAATATACCTAAACCGCTAACTTGATTCATTAGAAATTGGAACATGAAAGTTCCAATTTCTATGAATATAATTTGTCCAAAAAGTTCATTAAACAAATCCATATTAACGCAATAATATATGCTGAATTTCCTTCTTGACATAGCACCGGACAAAAGCCAGTTATTGCTAACCATCAAATTAGCAGGGATATTGCGGGAAAAGAAACAAGAGGTATACTATACCTACACCTCAAACCCTGCTTTTACGCCTGTACTATATGATAAAGGAATAAGCAACTGCGTACTTTATCCAGATGATTTCCGTTGGTTAAAGCCCGACCTAACGCTTCTAGATTGTCGGCATGCAGCACATGCCTCCCTTTATCGGCAGCTAGCCATTGACTATATTTTCATAGCCATGCAGTTGCCTGACCAAAAAAACATACAGGACAAAGATATTTCTATACTTTATCTGCCACCCACTCCCTACCTGTCATCTGGTTCCGGACCACGTGTGGAATCGTTGGCAAAGAGATTGCAGGATATAAAAAAAGACAAAGGAAGAAATATTATTGTCGGATTATTGGGAAAAGGAAATAAAAATTCAAAGATACTAGAAGATTTTTATAGAGTTATAAAAAGAAGTTCCATCAGAAATCCCCGGTACCAATTCATATTATTGACCGACATACCAAATGTATATCAATCGTCTGAATTGCCCGACAACATGGAATTATTCCGCACGCTGAACCTTAACACCATATTACCATTATGCGATTTGGCTTTGACCGACTCACATTCTGACGCATGGCTGGATTGTACCTTTGCTCAAATACCGGTACTGAAATATTCGCCTAAAGATATGATAAACATAACTCCGATGAAATTGGAGCAACAAATAGAATATGCATTACAAAATAAAACAACACTAACACAAAAGGCGAAAGAGTTATGCGATTTCTTTGAGCGTAAGAATCGGGAAATAAACAAAATAGCCGATATGTTAATAGAAAGAGCAGGACGTAACAGATATAACTCATGCAGACTCCGGCCGCACACTTATTAAAGTAATTCAGCGTTCATACCTACTTCCACGTCCAAATGAACGTTAATCGCTCCAATGAATTTCTTTTTTAAGTGATTGCGGCCGCTCCATGAGTTTCCTCTTATAAAACAAACCGGGTTATGACAGAATACGAACTTGATAAAATAAAGAAATCATTTGTCCGTTCCAATGCCAAGTGCCCTGTAGAGGTAGCTTGCCTGCTCACTGTCATAAAATATTACAACGGAAAAGAAACGGACATACATACATTGACCGAATGGTGCAAAATAAATGGAAAGCTTACCTTGGCAGGAATGAAACAAGGGGCTATATATTCCGGCATGAAAGCCGAAATATGTTTGCAAAACATTCATCAATTAACACAAAGAAAACTTCCCATCATCCTTTTCACTCTCAATGATTTCAATGTACCAGGATATGTAGTCTGTTACGGCATTCATGAATCCCGATTCATTATCTGGGAACCGGAATTCGGACTTATGCAATATTGGGCGGACGAAATGAAAACATTATGGATAAAAGGAATAGCCCTGACCCTCTTTCCCACACAAAATTTTATGAATTCGGCAAATCTCCATCTAAAATGGTGGGAAATATATAGCTGGAGCAAACTATGGAAAAGAAAGGTAGAACATTGGTACGAATATATATGGTTAAACGTACCTTTATTCCGCCAAATGGTATATAAGCTGGGTAAGAACAAATGAGATGTGAAAAGTAGGCACTCATAATCTTTCCTTCTCACTCTCTCCGGCACCACTACCCTTATATTTATTACGCGTAGCATTAAATTTATAGCGTACCGTCAGCATCACTTTCCTACTATCATAATTATTAATTTGCAAAGAAGATGCCCGGTTATAATACATACGGTTTCCCGACTTCATGCCATGGAACAAATCCGTACCACTCAGTTTCACAGACATCCTATCCCCCCAAAAGAACTTTGTAACCCCGGCATCCACATAAAAAATATTCTTGGTTTCCGAGCAATTCTCCATATCGCCTTTACTTTGATAATTCATTTCCACCGAAGCCATCCAGCCGTGATTAAAATTAAACGTATTATTAAAAGCCCCCGTAAACATCGGTTTGTTCATCTTCAGCAATCCATCGGTAGTCTCCAGATCCAGCCATTGTTTCTGCACTCCCCAATTCAATTGCGGCGACCAGATTCCAAACTTAGGCGCCAATGACAAGAATGCCGAAACAGATTTCAAGCTATGGAGATTTTTGAAAGAAATAAGCGTTACCGCCGGATTATACTCCATTTGTTCCCCCCAGTAAATGATTGCATTTCTTCTGTCATTATAATCCACACTAAACTGCATAAACTTCCATGCCCCCATCAAAGAAACGTTATGCACCACCTCATGTTCCAATAACGGATTGCCGGACTGAAGCGTGAACCTATTGGCATACGTCACATTATTGCTCAACTGCTGGTAGGACGGACGACGCGTCTTTGCCGCATAACTAAGCTGCAACTGCACTCCGCCTATTTCAGAACCCAATGAAACACTCGGAAAGAAATTACTGAAATTCCGGCTTTGTCCTTCCATATATTTCCCATCCTCATAATAATCAAAGTTCACCCACTCATAACGTCCCCCCACGGAGAGTTGCCCTATGGGGGTATTGCGGCTATACTCTAAAAACGGACTGATATTCTGCTCTTTCAGTTCACTGAATGAAGTCGGCACATAACCTTCCGGATTCACATAATCATCCTGCCGCTCTGTATGACTGTATTCAGCCCCTATCAGGACATTTCCTCCAAGCAGCGGACGGCTCAGCACCAGTTTGGCAGCAAAGAGTTCACTTCTCAATGTATTGGTAGAAGTGACAACCCTATCTTCCTTATTGCTGCTTTCTTCACGTTGTATCGTATTGTCTCCGTTTTTGTCAAACAGATAATCCGCATTAAAATCAATCTCCGTTTTTCCCGCCATCCCCTTATAATAAACATTTACCGAATGCGAGGGATTATAATACGCAGTGGCATTGATATCATTCGCCAGATAGTCATAATGCGTGCCGTCGGTATATACATCCGAATTAAATATAGTGTGATAGCGGGCATCCGGATTGGCTTTCAATGTATATTTTACTCCGATTGAATTATTTTCATCGAATGCATAGTTCACACCTGCGATATTGGTAAATGCCTGTTGATTCGTTTTTGCGAACTGATAATTGTCCTGATGCCAAAGCGTATCAACATGCACATCTTGAGTAAACCGACTTTCGTCAAACCCTTCACTTTTTCTATAATACACGGTGCCGAACACATCCAATTTATCACGCCGGTAATTCCAGTTCAACTGTTCCACGAAACCGGCATACTCCCACTGATTATAACCGGAACGCACATCAAATCCAAATCCTTCCCCTTTTATGGGGCGGGTAGTAATCTTCACCACTGCTTTCACAGACGCATCATATCTTGCACCGGGGCTGGTAATCAGTTCTACATTCTTAATATCTTCTGACTTCAGCTGGTCCAGTTCCGACAAATCACGCAGCAATCTTCCATTCACATAGATTATCGGGCTCCCTTTTCCAAATACCTCATACGCATCATTTTTCTTCTGAAGTCCCGGTATATGCTTCAACACATCCTCCGCCGTACCCATTTTGCTAAGTACTGTTCCTTGCACATGGGTCTGCAACCCTTCAGCAGTAAGTTTATATGACGGGCGATTCCCCTTTACCACGACTTCCCCCAACAGATTAACATCTTCATGCATCACAATCGTTACCCATAGGCTTTTGTCACCGGAATAAAGCCAAGACAAGAAATTCTGAGTATATTGTTACCGCTTGTTTGGTCTATGCTGAAAATTCCTTGTTCATTGCTAATTGTACCTTGCACAAAAGATGAATCTTTGGAAGATAGCAATACCACATTAGCAAAACTGACAGGATTTCCTTTTTCATCAACTAATGAGCCGGAAACACTCTGTGCGTCAACAATAATCACTTGTAACACTAATCCGAGTAGTAAAATCAATTTCCTCATGTTCTATACTTTTTATTTTTTTGAAATTATCACAAACGTCTTAGCTCATCATTTGCCGCTCCTGTCCCTTTATACTTGCTCTTTGTTGTATTAAACTTATAGCGCAAAGTAATAGAAAATTCACGAGTATCCCATTGATTAGTCTGCTCCCAAATAATACTGCCAAAATATGTTTGCCAATAATTACGTGAACCATGAAAAAGATCGTTCCCTCGAAGTTCCAGACTTAAGGCATCCCTTAAAAATGACTTACGGACAGAGATGTCAACTGTACCATAATTTTTGAACTGATACAAATTCTGATAATTTCCTTTTCCCATAAAAAGCCCATCCAAACTGACAAGAAAATCACCAGAAAGTTCAAATGTATTGTTGAACCTTATTGTAGGACGAGGCTTATTAAACTCTATGCCATCTATTGTCATCCATTGTTTCTTCACGCCGATATTTAGGTTAGGATGCCAAAAGCCAATAGCCGGTGAAATAGAGAAAGAAACATTCAAAGTCGGACGATTATGATAATTGAGGTAAGTCATCATCATTGAATTGCCATTATCTATCGGATCTCCCCAATAAATGATTTCCTTACGCCACTGCTGATAGCTGACAAGTAACTGTAAAAAACGCCATGTACCGACCAATGAAATATCGTGAATGGTGCACGGCTCCAGCAATGGGTTACCACGTTGCATAGTGAAACGGTCTACATAGGTGACATTGTTGCTTAACTGGCTATAAGTAGGTCGTTGCGTTTTAGCAGTATAACTCAACTGTGCCCGGACAGAACCTAGTTTTCTTGAAAAAGAAAGATTAGGAAACCAGTTTCCATACATACGGCTCTGTTCATCCATGTGCACACCATCCTTATAATAATCAAAAGTTACATGCTCATATCTTACACCCAATGAAAGGTTACCTATCGGGAACTGACGGCTGTATTCGGCAAAGCCACTCAATCCATCTTCCTCTACACGACTGATGGTACTTTCCACATATTTCTCCGGATTACGGTACTCGTCATTGCGACGGGTATCCGTATATTCTCCGCCTACCGAAAGATTACCTCCAAACAACGGATAAGAAAGTACCAATTTAGAAGCTAGCAATTTATTCCTAATGTAACTCTGTGTATGCACATCCCGACTTTCTTGCTCTTGACTGATTTCGTGATAAAGACCTTTTCCTGTAGAAGTATTAGTATAATAGTCTGTATTAAAATCAATATTCAAATCTCCCACAGTACCATTATAATAAACATTTAGTTGATGAGTAGGCTTACCGGAAGTAGAAGAATACTCTTGATTTTCCAAGTGGTCATAAAACTGATTGTTGGCTGTAATATCATTAGAGGTAAATACATCCGACTTCGTATTTGGACGGGAAGTAAGAGTATAGCGGAATCCCAGTGAATGTTTATCATTCAGGCTGTAATTAGCTCCTATTTCACCTCGTAAAGACTTGTCTACTACAGTTCCATCCAATAAATTCTGATATTTCCATAAAGAATCAGACTCCAAGGTATGTACAATATCATTTTTCATGATATATTCGTTCTTTAAATAACGGAATATACCAAAAATATCAAGTCCATTATGGCGGTAGTTTACATTCAATTGCTCTATCAAGTCTACATTCTGGCTCTGATAGTAACTGGAACGGAGATCGAAGCCGAAACCATCTCCGGCACGCCGGATAGTCTGTATACGGATAACGGCAGTTACAGTTGCATCATAACGTGCACCAGGATTAGTAACAACTTCTACGCTCTTAATATCTTCCGAATTTAGTTGATCCAATTCCGAATCATCACGTACTTGCCGCCCATTGATGTAAATAAGAGGTGTTCCTTTGCCAAGCACTTCATAGGAATTCCTCTCTTTTATTACACCCGGTACTTTTCCCAATACATCGCTTGCTGATCCGGCTTTAGAGAGTACACTATTTTGTATATTAGTCACCAGTGCGTCGCCTCTCATGCGAGTAACAGGCATATCAGCTTTTACCACAACTTCAGCCAATATCTGTGTGTCTGAAGCGAGACAGATAATTCCAAGATCTGTACTTCTGTTATCTAATGGACGATAAACAGTAGCATAGCCAATAGATGAGATGCGAAGCACATCCTTTGTTTCTTTGACATTGAGACTAAACGCGCCTTCTTCATTACTGATACTTCCTGCCACGAAAGCAGAATCGGGCAAAGAAAGTAACACTATATTGGCATAAGGGACAGGTTGTTGTTGCTCATCAATTACTTTACCTGTTACCGTAACCTGTGCTTGCAGCTGCACTGCCAACCCCATAAAGAAGTATAAACAAAAAAGTATATTCGCTCTCATATTCTATATTTTTAAAGTTTCAAAAACACATTATATTACAAAGCTATAGAATAATCAACGGCACATTCTATCGGTTTATTATAGAAGCTATTACCTTGATCATAATTCCTTGCATTTTCTTTTTATGATTATTTATCCAAATAAGTTTCTATATACTTCACCACCTCCTTCATCATTTATCCGGCATATTTCCTATCTTATTCATCTTGCAATACCAGTTTCACGATCCACATTATTCATTAACTTTTCCTCTGTCTTATGTTTTAGTCCAGAATTAAAATTCCAAGAGAATGTCAGCACCACCATGTTTGCATTATTTTTGATGTAAGTCCAACTCTTTTTCTGCACCCGTTCACTCATCAGTTTCCAACCGGCACTCCAACCAGCAGGAGTAAAAGGATACAGCACTCCAATACCGGCACTCATATTTTTCCATTTATAAGAACATTGTATAACAGAATTTTTTTCTCCATAATCTATTGATTCTCCGTACAGTGAATTATATCGGTTTCCTATAGACCCATATAAAGAAAAATTCTTATAGTTCAAAGAAGCGTCTCCACCAACATACCAAGCTGTATAGTGATGTAAATAAGAATTTCCTTTGCTCTCAAAACTGTTGAACCCACCATACAAACTAATAGATAATAAATCCGGTATCACATTTATATTAGTATAAAGTCTTCCATTCCATTGAGTAAAGCGTTTCTGATTGTCTATTCCATACTCAATAATATAGCTCCCGTCCGGTTGAGATACACACTCTATCTGTTCCATGATAGGATTTTTGCTAATGCGATGTCCTCCACTTAGCTGGAAACTTACTCTCTTGTTCCCCCATGATAATTGCAGACGATTAATGTATGAACGATAAGGCTTCAAATTCCGGTTTCCTCTGTTTACCTCCAAATCCGTTGTTTGCTGGCGAATATCACTCAATGCTGACAGGCTGGGGACAGAAGGTGAGCAAGTGAAATTATATCGCAGACTTGCCCCTTTAAAAACAGGATAAGAAAGTGACAACATAGGACGAAA
>OLES01000003.1_pt1 | contig 100756 bp, 74 predicted proteins | sample 1602811 | NCBI WGS metagenome assembly OLES01 (sample SAMN02675049, study PRJEB24791) | human gut metagenome, SKBSTL061 | isolation source: stool | host: Homo sapiens | place: USA | reverse complement strand
AGTAGCTATAATGTGAGTCCATAGCGCTATGTAGCAAGACTTAATCCATCTATTCCTCGGTTGGCGTCAGCCCTGAGGGAGCGTGGGGATACCTTTATAACAGTCTCATTTTTGCTACCTTTGCGGTAGACATCGGCACTAAGCCGTTAATCATCATAAGAACTTTATGAGTACGCAACAATTCAAACGCACTTTAGTCACTACGGCCCTGCCTTATGCCAATGGGCCTGTACATATCGGACACCTAGCAGGAGTCTACGTTCCTGCCGACATATATGTTCGCTACAAGCGTATGAAGGGCGACGAGGTCCTCTTCATCGGTGGCAGCGATGAGCACGGAGTACCTATCGCTATCAAAGCAAAAGCCGAGGGCGTCTCTCCACAAGAGGTGGTAGATCGCTACCACGCCTTGATCAAGGAGTCGTTCGCTCGCCTAGGCATCGACTTCGACATCTATTCGCGCACCACCTCCGAGACACACGAAAAGACGGCGACCGCATTCTTTACCAAGCTCTACGAGTCGGGCAAGCTGATCGAGCAGACCTCGGAGCAGTACTACGACCCTGAGGCTAAGCAGTTTCTCGCAGACCGCTACATCACGGGTACCTGTCCGCATTGCCACAACGAGCGCGCCTATGGCGACCAATGCGAGGCGTGTGGCACCTCCCTCTCGGCGACCGATCTGATTGACCCTCATAGCGCTATCTCAGGGGCTAAGCCTGAGCTACGCGAGACGAAGCACTGGTACCTGCCACTGGGCGACTACGAGAGCTTCCTCCGCGAGTGGATACTAGAGGGGCACAAGGAGTGGAAGCCCAACGTCTACGGGCAGTGCAAGAGCTGGCTGGACCTAGGACTACAGCCACGTGCCGTGACGCGTGACCTAGACTGGGGTATCCCCGTACCGCTCCAAGGAGCTGAGGGCAAGGTCCTCTACGTATGGTTTGATGCGCCTATCGGCTACATATCCAATACGAAGGAGCTACTCCCCGACAGCTGGCGCACCTGGTGGTGCGACCCCGAGACCCGTATGATCCACTTCATCGGCAAGGACAACATCGTCTTCCACTGCATCATCTTCCCCGCCATGCTAAAGGCTGAGGGTTCGTTTAACCTGCCAGACAATGTACCTGCCAACGAGTTCCTCAATCTCGAGGGTGACAAGATCTCGACCAGTCGCAACTGGGCGATCTGGCTCCACGAGTACCTCGACGAGATGCCCGGCAAGGAGGACGTGCTGCGCTATGTTTTGACGGCCAATGCGCCTGAGACCAAGGACAATGACTTCACTTGGCGTGACTACCAAGCGCGCAATAACAATGAGTTGGTCGCTATCTACGGCAACTTTGTGAACCGCGCACTGGTGCTGACGCACAAGTACTTCGACGGCAAGGTGCCTCCGCTGGGTCATCTCACGGAGATCGACGAAGAGATGCTCCGAGAGGTGGCGGCCATACCAGCAGCGCTAGATGATCAGCTAGAGCACTTCCACTTTAGAGAGGCTCTCAAGACCGCTATGCAGCTGGCGCGCATCGGCAATAAGTACCTTGCTGACACAGAGCCCTGGAAGGTGATCAAGAGTGACCCCGATCGTGTTGCTACGATCCTACACTTAGCTTTGCAGCTGGTGGGCAATCTGTCGATTGCTTTTGCGCCCTTTACCCCCTTCTCCACACGTCGACTCCTCGCTATGCTACAAGTTGAAGAGGGAGGCTTCGCCTTCTCCCGCTTTGGCGCTACAGACCTACTTCCCGAGGGGCATCAGCTGGGCACGCCCGAGTTGCTCTTTGAGAAGATTGAGGACGAGGTGATCCAAGCACAGCTCGACAAGCTCGCAGCGATCAAGAAGCTCAACGAGGAGCAGAACCGTCACCCCGAAGCTCTGCTGGAGGATGTGCCGTTTGACACATTTACCAAGAGTGATATGCGTGCGGGACGTATCCTAGCTTGCGAGAAGGTGCCTAAGGCGGACAAGCTCCTGCGCTTCTCCATCGATGATGGCATGGGCGGACGAACGATCGTCTCGGGTATCGCTCAGTACTACAAGCCGGAGGAGCTGGTAGGTAAGACCGTTGCCTTCGTTGCCAACCTTCCTGTGCGCAAGATACGTGGCGTCGAGTCGCAAGGTATGATCCTCTCAGTCGAGGACTACAAGACGGGACAGCTGCAGGTGGTCACGCTACCTGACACGATAGCTCCTGGCAGCAAACTGGTCTAGCCCCACAGCGACATGCGCATCCCTCTAGTCAACCTGCCCCAAGAACATAGCCCCTACCAAGCTGAGCTTGATAGGGGCATCGGGAGGGTTGTCGCCTCGGGCGGCTACATTGGCGGTGAGGAGGTGCGTGCCTTTGAGGAGGAACTGGCGAACTATCTAGGGCTAGAGCCGTGGAGTGTCATCAGCTGTGGTAACGGGAGCGATGCGCTCCTGCTGGCTCTGGCTGCGCTAGATCTGCCCCGTGGTGGCGAGGTGATCGTCGCCACGCACAACTATGTGGCGGCTGCCGAGGCGGTCTGTCATCTAGGGCTCCGACCCGTCTGGGCTGATGTGATGCCTTCGCCGAGCAGCGAGGGGCGTGTCTCCTTTCAGATGAATGGCTCGCCAGACTATCTAGAGTCTCTTCGCACCCCTCGTACGGTGGCACTCATAGCGGTCAATATGTACGGTATGCCCTGCCCCGCAGTTGAGCTGGCGCACTTCTGCAAGCGACATCAGATCCCGTGGATTGAGGACAATGCACAGGGGATGGGTGGCTTAGGCGAAATAGCTTCGGGAGCTTCAAAAGCTACTGCACCGCTAGGCACACGTGCTACGATCGGCACGACAAGCTTCTTTCCGACCAAGCCGCTAGGCTGTATGGGCGACGGGGGGGCTGCTTTTGTACCGCAGAACAAGCAACTGGCGGAGCGTTTGCGCCAACTGGCCAACCACGGACAGCGCACACGATACCAGTACGATCGGTGTGGCTACAACAGTCGTCTAGACGCGCTCCAAGCAGCCGTGCTACGGGTTAAGCTAGGTCACCTGGACGAGGCGAATCGACGACGTAGCTTGCTAGCCGACCGTTACGACGAGTTGCTAGCCGACCTCCCGATGGTGAAACGTCCGTGGCGTAGTGGGGACCGGCCCGAAGCACTCTACCTCTACACAATCTGCGTACCCTCTGACAAGCGAGACGGACTACTCAACGAACTACGCACCGCTGGCATCGACGCACGAGTCTACTACCCGCAGATGCTTCACCAGATAGCGGTCTACAACGCCGGTTCCTCTGAGGCTTCCTGTCCCGTAGCGGAGGAGCTCCAGCAGACAATGCTCTCGTTACCGATAGCCCCGACGACCACCTCCGAGCAGATTAGCGAGATCTGCGAGCGAATCAGACAATTTCTACTATAAAAGCTTCCCCCACTATGACAGCGAACCACAGCGACCTAGCGACCTCATCTCCTACGCCACTCCACAGCCCCCTCCGCTGGGTCGTCGTGGGGTGTGGACACATCGGCCGCCGGCACATGGAGCATATTTCGAAGCATCCGCAGACGCAGTTGGTCGGGATGGTCGACATATTGCCCGCTTCGGAGTGTGGCGCTGCGCAGTTTGCTAGGGTTCCTTTTTACCCAAGCGTTGAGGATCTACTGGAGCGTGGGGGAGACACCTTCGATGTGGCATCGATCTGCGTCCCCAATGGGCTGCACTACCCGATTGCGCTTGAGCTGATCAAGGCTGGCAAGTCGCTCCTCATCGAGAAGCCCGCTGTACTACACCCCGATGAGGGAGACGAGCTGATTGCCCTAGCGAAGGCGCACGGCTGTCACCTATACAGTGTCTTGCAAAACCGCTTTACGCCTGTCTCAGCTTGGCTCCACCAGATGATCGAGGAGAAGCGACTCGGCAAGCTTTACCAGATCGAGCTGCAGTGTCTCTGGAATCGTGACGAGCGTTATTACTTACCTCGTCGCTGGCATGGCGACCTCAAGCTAGATGGCGGGACGCTCTTCACGCAGTACTCACACTTCCTCGACTTACTGATCTGGTGCTTCGGCATGCCTAAGGTGCAGGGCGGGAGCTTCTATAATTACAATCACCAGACGATGGTAGACTTTGAGGACTCGGGCGTGGTGCAGCTCACCTTCCCGCAAGAGACGACGGGTCTGCTGACCTACTCGACAGCTGTCTACGGAACCAATTGCGGGGTGCGTCTCACCGTACTCGGCGAGCGTGGGTGCATCGTCCTTGACGGTCCCTTTATGAACAAGCTAACGCACTGCGTCATCGATGGCTACGACCGTCCCGACCTGGGCGAGAGCGAGCCTGGCAACGCTTACGGAGCCTACAGTGGCTCCGCGCAAAACCACCACTTCGTCATCGACCACACAGCGCGTGCTCTGCAGGGAGATCCGACCGCTCAGGCGGTGGAGATAGAGGATGCGCTGCGTGTCGTGCGCCTCATTCGCAACATCTACCAGTACAACCCTTACCTTACAGACAAGTAGTCACTAAAAAGCCCCTCACGTTATGATCAAACTTCAGCATCGTACCCTACTTTATTGTCTCGCTACGCTCCTCCTACTGGGAAGCTTCGCTGGTTGCAAGAAAGCGGAGCGGGAGACGCACACGCTTCGTATCCTACACACGACCGATGTACATGGCAACATCCTAGGCTACGACTTCGTTCAGGACAGTTGCACCCCTAGCGGACTGGCGCGGGTCTCTACCTATGTGACTCAAGTGAGGAAAGAGTACCCGACGAGCACGCTACTCTTCGACGGAGGCGATGTGCTACAGGGCAATGCGGCGGTCTACTACTCCAACTTCGTCGACACAGTGCGCACGCACTTCGTCTCTGACGCTATGACGCTGCTTGGCTACGATGCAGCCGTCGTGGGCAACCATGACCTAGAGGCTACGCCGAGCGTCTACCACCGCTGGCAACACGACATGGCGACACCTCTGCTGGCCGCCAACATCGTACACAGCGATGGTCCCCTCAAGGGCAAGCCTTACTACTCGCCTTATAGCGTACATACGGTGGATGGGGTCAAGGTCGCTGTTCTCGGACTGATCACCCCAGCTGTGCCGCAGTGGATTCCCCAGTCGTCTTACGAGGGGATGACCTTTGCCGATCCGATCGCTACCGCCCACGAGTGGATCCCTACGATTCAGGAGCATGTTCATCCCGACCTCCTCATAGTCTTGATGCACTCGGGACTGGGCGATGAGCAAGGCGGAGAGAACTTTGCCATGCAGCTGGCCAACAGAGTCTCTGGCATCGATCTCATTCTCTATGGACATGATCATCAGGCTAATCAGACGACCGTGCAGAATCCGGCAGGCTCTCCCGTCCTGCTGATCAATCCTGGGAGCCATGCGAGAAACGTGGCGGACGTTACGGTCGCCATTACCAAGCAAGGCGACAAGGTTGTTGACAAAAAGCTCCAGGGAGAGATCGTCTCAATGGCTTCCGTACCGGTAGACTCCGCTTTCGTCAGTTATTTCTCAGACTTTGCTGACACAGTGCGTAGCTTTATCGCTGAGCCTATCACACAGCTCACCGAGCCACTAGTAGGTGTGGACGCGCTCTTCGGACCTTCCGCTTATATATCCTTGCTCCATCAGCTACAACTGGATCTGAGCGAGGCAGACGTCTCATTCTCCGCACCGCATCGTCTCTCCTTATCACAGCCAGCTGACACGCTACGGGTACGAAACTTCTTCGACATCTACCCTTATGAGAACTATCTCTACAAGCTGCGCCTCTCAGGGCAAGAGATAAAGGACTACCTAGAGTACTCCTACGGCTTATGGTGCGGACCCGACTCCAGCTCTGGCGAGCATCTGCTCTATCTGAAGGATCAGGCTGACGAGCAACGCTTCCCGACGGTCAATCCGACCTTTAACTTTAGCGCAGCTGCTGGGATAGACTACACGGTGGATCTGTGCAAAGCTCAAGGCGGGCGGGTCACTATCGAGCACCTGTCTGACGGACGCCCCTTCTCGACCGACAGCGTCTACACTGTTGCGGTCAATTCATACCGCGCTATTGGTGGCGGTGGGCATCTGACGCAAGGAGCGGGGATTTCGCCCGAAGAGTTGCGCCAACGCATCGTTTGGGTTTCGCCTCACGATCTGCGCTATCACCTCATCGAGTGGGCAAAAGCACATCAGCCGCTCACACCGCCCCGCTACAATAACTGGGTCTTCATACCTAAAGAGCAAGCTGCGCCTGCTATTGCGCGAGATCGTCGCATCATCGAGGAGAGCCTTGCTAAGTAAAGGGAGCTCTTTCCGCCAACGCAATTGCTTAGCGTAATGACTTGGGTTGACCTCCTGCTCTTACTGATCTTAGCTGGTGGCATCACCGCCTTCGGTCGTAAGCGACTGCGCAAGCACAACCCCGTCTACAAAGGCGTGGAGCGAGACTTCGCCGCACATTGTGCACTCAGCATCGAGGAGTCTCCGCTCCTGCAGCTCAGCACAGCGCCCGAAGGTGCCACGCCCCGCTACCTAGTGGTAGACACCGAGACCGTATGCTATCTGCACGACACGCTCGACGAAACACAGCTCTCCGCTATCGACACACCGCTTCTAGCGAGTCTCTCGTGGCTTCTCCTAGACGAAGAGCTACGTGTCGTACGGAGGGAAGACCATCTCCTGCTCAGTGGCGTGCCGATCACGAGCGAAGCGACCGACTATCACCAGCTGACGACCGAGTTTGTCGCTGGGCATGGCGAGCCACCCCAAGCCGTACTAGAGCTATTTCTCAGAGATCTAGAGAGTACGCAGATGATCGTGGGGCATAGCCTCTCCTTCCACCTAGCCGTCCTAGCGCACGACCTGCAGCACTACCAGTTGCCCAGTGAGAACCTGCAGACCAAGCGACGCTTTTGCACCATGCGCCAAGGCATCAACTACCTCATCTCGCACTACCAAGCCGACCCCTTACAGACACGCATCAGTCTAGAATCGCTTTACAGCAAGCTTCTGTGGGGTCGCGAGGACCTAGAGATCATCTACCAGCTTAAGTCTCGACACGATGTCGTCCTCGCCACGCACTGCTTCATCAAGCTCTACAAAGAGCCGACCAGTGCAGCCGACTCGTGACCATGCAACAGGTGAACGAGCGTGATCACAACGCCCATCACGACGAAAAGAAGAGATACTCCCATGTTGAGCCACTTGCGCCATCGTTGCATACCGCCAGCGAAGCGCGCTAAGCGACTCAAGCCCATCCGTATCAGACCATAGACTGGATAAGCGACACTAGCCGTCAGGAGTGCGAAGAGTCCCAGATAGAACAACCCCACAGCGCCCCCCGCCTGAGCAGTCATAGGCACCAGCATACCGAAGTAGATCAGCCCCGTAGCAGGACAGAAGAAGAGAGCCGAGCTAAAGCCCAGCCAGAGGACTCGCCAGCTCCACGCCCCCTGCCGCTCTAGCGGTTGCCCCTGCTCATGATCAAGCTCCTCCGCTTGATGCATTGGCTCCGCCTCATGACGATGCCCCTCATGGTCGTGATGATCGTGACGACCAAACAGCCATAACAGTACTCCCAATATGATAATCAGCGGTCCCAGCCAATGCTCCAGACCATACAGGATCTGCTCCTGTAGTTGAAGTGTCTGAATGCTCGTACGCAAGAGCCAAGCCGAAAGCAACCCAAGCGAGAAGTAGAGCAGCGCACGTCCCAGCGCATAGAGCGTAGCGATCCACCACCCTTGACGTCTACTCGTCTGTCGTCCCGTCAGAAAGAGCAGCGAAGAGACCACCGTCGCTAGTGGACAAGGATTGATCGCCACAAGGAGTGCCATCACCACCACCGCTACAAAAGGCGTCGAGCTGGTGACCAGCGCTAAGAGATCAGCCTGCATAACGAAACAGATTGCTTGGTCAGAGTATCTTAGCGCACCACGATCTTGCCCGAAGTGTAGGCAGGCACCGAGTCACCCTGTGTCATCCGCAAGCGATAGATGTAAAGCCCCGGCAGCAAGGCACCACCCGACTGTAGCTTAGGTTCCCATCGTATCAGAGCGGGCGTGTCGTAGCCAGAGCGAGCTACCATCTGTGGCGAGAGCGCAACGAGTGCACCACGATAGTCGTATAGTTCGATAGTCACATCGACCTCCACGCCTGGCGCATTGTTGTACACCTCCACAATCAGTGGATCATCAGCCGTCAAGACTCCAGGACGAGCACGACTCTCGACCACTGTCGGTGCTTGACCAGCACGCACACGGAAGGCAAAGCTACGCTCCGTCACATTGTTGCACACGTCCCATACCGTAAAGGTCGCTGTGTGGTCGCCATCGGGCAACTCCGGCAGCAGGTAAAGCACCCGTCCCACACCTGCCTCCATCTCAGAGGCGGTGTAGCTGCTATTGAGGTTAAAGGTCAAGTCCTCACGACCATCCACGACCAGCGTCATGTTGTGCCCTACGCCCGTTCCCGAAAGGTTGATCCCTGAGGCGTCAGCCAGCGTGGCAACGAAGAGTGGCGTCGAGCCGATTGGGTTCTCCATCGAAAAGTTGGGATGACCTAGGTAGAGTTCTCGTATCTCAGGCGGTATCGTATCGACTACGCTGTGTTCTCCCGCTCCAGGCTTGACACAGATCGCATGGCTCACGCCCATCGCTTCGTATGGCTCGCTACCCTTTGCATCACTGTAAGCATAGAGATTGATCTTGCCATTGCCCCCGCTATAAGGGAGGTCTTTAGGCACCACAAAGGAAAAGTCAAAGAGTCCCTCCTTTACCTCAGCGATACCCGCATAAAGCATCCCTGGGTAGTCCTCAAAAGAGGCAATCTTCTCAGGATCCTTGTCAGGCGCATTGTCAATGTGCGTCTTGACCTGAGCCTTAGCGTCAAAGACCGTCACAAAGAGCCGGCCTGTGAAGTCTCCCTGTACGACTCCCTGGCTGCTCGCTACATAGCCACGCACCTGAACACTATCCATCGCGTGGAGCGCCACCGCCTCCCCCTCCGAGAGGTTGTCAAGCGAGACACCCGCTAGCTCCGTGATAACCGTTTCGTAGGCTGGCATACGAAGGCGCAGAGCCGGATCACCGAGCAGGAAGAAGTTCAACTTATTTGTCGTATCTGATCTTATCAACTCATTCTTCGCATCACGCATCACAATGCCCATAGGGCGGAGGAAGCCATCCGCCTGAGGCGTAAAGAGACTCTCATGTAGCGCTCTATTCATCTGCTCATTTGCTAGATTCATCACTACACGCGTAGTCGTGTAGAGTGCGATAGCCCCACTAGTCGGATTGAGCATAGCCGACTCCCCAGCCGAGGTCTGCGGGTGGTCGTAGTTGGTAAAGTCACAGGTCGCCGTGATCCACACCGGCAGGTGGGGATAGTCAAAGCGCACAATATCCGCCTGCGTCAAAATCTGCTCATCGCTCCACGCTGCGGGCCCCCCGTGTCCAGTATAGTCTAGGAGGAGTAGTCCCTTCTGTAGCTCGTCCATCAGTTTGCGGCGCGCCTCTGGGACCGAAGTACGCCCGCCCACATTCTTGTGCGCATAAGCATCCATATAGACTTTAGAGACCATCAGCTCAGGCTGTAGTCGCTCCATAAGCTGAGCGATACGATCAGCTTCCCAGAGATGCGAGTATCCATCCATATTATCCGCTACATAGCAAGCCCGTGTGCGCCATACTCCTGGCACCTGCTCGCTATCGTAGCGGATTATTTTATCCACTACCGCCTCAGCCTCTCCCAGAGTCCGTACAGGCAGACGACCGATCCCCACCGAGAGCGTCTGCGCTCCGATACCGACACCACGCTGCCCCTCCGAGAGGAGACCAAAGTAGTCATCCGTCGAGTAACTGTAAATGTTGGTCGAGTTATCTCCTTGATAAGTCAGCAAGAACTCCGTCAGCTGAAAGTCCCGTGCGCTCCAGTCTTGCGACACCTTACGATTGTCGTAGGCGCCATCGCCCATTAGGAGCAGCAGCGGGTGGTAGCTCCCTGCGCCATGCTTCGCCTCGTAGCGCTGCTTATAGTTCCACAGCATCAAGCGATAAGCCGTTGCATCGGGCGTACCGCCATTATACTCATCAAAAAGCTCCTGCTGCGTCACCACCTGCACCCGCAGCCCCGAGTGCTCTCTGTGGTAAGTGGCCAAGCGCTCCGCAGCGGGGCGCAAAGCCTCCGTCGTAATCATCAGATAGTCAGGCACCGTGTCTAGACGCACCCCACCGTGAGAAAGTGCCACCACCTGCTCCACAGGGTAAGCATCTGTCAGGGCAAAGAGCGTGTACTCCACAGGACTCCCCGCCCCATCAGTCACCGCTCCTGTAAAGGTCACAGCCTTATCGCCCGCCTCCATCGGCAGGCTCATCACACGCCCCTCAGCGGTACGACCCCATAGTTGCAAAGCGCTCGCTGCGCCACTCACCCCGATGCGATGCTGCGCCACTGCTCCAGGGGTGGCGGAGAAGTTGCGAAAGGGCAGTTGCCCCTTTCCCCCATACTCTAAGGCAACGGGTGCTACCAGTGATACATAGTCGAGGTAGGCGGGTCGTCCTGCTGGCGAAACTTGTAGTCGTACATCCACGCTCTGACTTGACGCTGGGAGAGCTGTGGCAAAGCGCTTGGCGTGATAGATTCCTGCCAGATAGGTCCTATCCGACGAACCAGCTTCACTTAGGTGGACAAAGTCCTGGAAGGTCTCGCTACCCAGTTGCACCGTCAGCTCGAGCGGTTGCTCCTCCGCTGGTAATCCCACGTAGGCCACCGTCAGCTGACCCGTGGCAGAAGGAGTGAGCGGAGCAGGAAGTGCGAGCGGGACTGAAAGTGGCTGTCCGCCGAGTGGCTCGCCAAAAAGTTTACGCCCCGAGGAGCGTAGCGAGTGACGATCCTGCTCATGTAGCTCATGCGCCAAGAAACTTGTCCGTACATCCGTTTCCGTAGCCTTCGGTGTTTCTTGCGACTTAATGCTCCGTGCCGGTAAATCCGTGCGATCAGTCGCTAGGTAGTACCCCTTATTGCTGTAGATGTTTTGCTGATGGCGGAAGGTCTGCTGCGACACCTCAGGGGTCCATTCGGTCATCCCCATAGCGTAAAAGTAAATCGCTTCATCAGCCACATAGACAGGGACAGGTGTTAGCTGCAAACTATTGTCTTCTAGCACCTCGCTGAGCATCGCCCCGCCTCGCCCGAAGAGACGTATTTCGGCCGGGTTCGCAATGCCCGCCTCGCGCAGTGCCGCAAAGGTAACCTTATGCACGCCCGTACGTGTCACAGAGAGGCGCGCCCAGTGTCCCTCACGGAGCGGTGTTTCGGCTGCGGACTGCGCCTCCAGCCCCAGCAGAGCGACAAACAGCGTGACCAGTAGCAGGTAGATAGGTCTGTATATATATAGGAGTCTATGTCTCATAAGCATTCTAATAACGTGGGTATAGCCACTTATAGTATATCCATTGCCGTGACCGACAGTGCAAATATACCACAATCTTCCCTTTAGTTTCCGCCCCCCTACGAAGGGCCATCCTTTCTTTATAAGGACACTTACTTACTCTCCATTCGCTCGAAAGGTTGTAGGGACCCTCTAAAAAACTAGTGAGGCATCTCGACTAGTCGAGATGCCCCACTTTATTGGTCTGAGCTAGCGACTCTATTACTTGACGCTGGCAGAGAGTGTGCGACGCTCACGGATACGAGCAGCGCGACCACGGCGATCACGTAGGTAGTAGAGCTTAGCGCGGCGTACCTTACCATGACGCTCTACGTGGATCTCCTCGATGAAGGGGCTGTTGAAGGGGAAGATACGCTCTACGCCCACACCGTCTGAGATCTTGCGTACTGTGAAGCGACGCTGGTCGCCATGACCGCTGATGCGGATGACCGTACCGCGAAACTTCTGGATACGCTCCTTGTTACCCTCCTTAATACGGTAGTCCACGACGATCGTGTCACCGGGGGCAAACCTAGGTAGCTGCTTGCCACTCTGAAAGTCTTCTTCGACTAGCTTGATAAAGTCCATAATAATGATCTGTTACTTTTTTGATTAGCTATGAGCTAAACGCAATATACACAGGCAACTGGTGAGAGTCTTGCTTTAAGCCTAAAAAAACTCTTCCTGTCAGAGATTACGCAAAGCTGACGACAAAGGTACAAAAAACTTGGGAATGAACAAGTCTCAGGTCTTCCTCGATCTTAGAAAGCAATGAATGTGTGCTCCTGCACGGACTGCACGTTGCCGATCTCTCCGCCACGTTTCGATTCTCGCTCGAGGATTGTGACTCCCTTGAGAATTGTGACTCCCACGGAGGAATGAAAAAATTCTTCGGACTTATCATTTGATTCCTCCGAAGTATCATTTGATTCCTCCGAAGTATCGTTTGATTCTTCCGAAGTTTTATTTCTTTCCTCCGTGGAGAATTTTCATTTCCTATCGAGCTATTGGGAAATAGCTCCCTGGAGGTTTTAGATAAACTCGTTTGGGGGGCTCGATCGGTTAGGAGTTAGAGGCTTTTGGTGCAGGGGGATTTGGGAAAAGAGCCTTTAGTACTTGCGTCATGGTGCGACGGGTGGTGCCCCGATGGCGCATGTCGTTGGCAAGGAGCGAGACACAGTAGGTGTGGCCGTTGTAGCTGACGTACCCAGCATAGTTTTGCACGCCTCGTATGGAGCCACTCTTGAAGTAAGCAGTGAGCTGCGATGCTGAGAGCAAGTTGCGGACAGTGCCCTCGCGGCCCACTTGAGGCAAGGAGAGGATGAATGGATCGGAGACCGGCAGCGGTAGGTGGTAAACTTGTCGCAAAGCTGCGGTCAGTGCATAAGGTGATAGCTTACTACGGCGTGATAGCCCAGAGCCATCGTAGAGCTCCAGCTCGTCAGCCGATAGGGTGCAGGTCTCTCGCCAGTAGTTCATCTCTTGTCGCAGCGCTTCGCTTGTTGAGATGCATCCACCCTGCTGCACGGAGCCAAAGCGATTGCCGATGCTGCGGAGGAGAGCCTCAGCGTAGAGGTTGACACTGTGATAGTTGCAGGTGCGTATTAGCTCGCTCAGGTGCGGGCTTAGGTAGATGTCGAGTAGGGTAGTGAGTGTCGGAGCGGACTTGTCATAGTAGGCGACACTCTGGCAGTCTGAGAGCTCTATGCCACGTCGCTGTAGATGCTCTGCTAGCTGTAGCGATAGTGCCATAGCGGGATTGCTCAGATCGCAAGAGATGACTTGTCGCTTAGAGCTGCCACGTGCTAAGCGACCCGAGAGACGGCGTGTGGTGCGGGAGTCGCAATCTGCCGATATGGCTAATTGACTGCCACGCTTGACTAGCTGTATGTCCATCTGCCACGCATGACCGGGCGTGGAGGGGTGGAGAAAGGTGGGTGCCGTAGCCCCTTTTGCGACTTCCTGTGCGGAGATGCCGACTTGCATGATGTTGTCGCAGAGGTTGACTCCATAGACGGCAGGAGCGTAGCGTGTCCCCCAATCCTCCCGAGGCCATGCCTCTAGATAGCCCTCGTCGCAGTAGGCAGAAGCGTCGACGACTATGCGCCCTCGTATCTGACGAATGCCTGCTTGTTGTAGAGCTAGGTAGACTTGATCGTAGAAGATCCCCTTGCGGCGTGGGTAATGCTTTGATTCGAGTGAAGGATCGCCATGCCCTACGATGATGAGGTCACCATCTAGTACGCCATCGCTTGTGATGGTGCCGCGGTAACCGATCTCTGTGGGAAATTGATAGTCGGCTCCTAAGGCTATGAGTGCCGTGGCGGAGGAGAAGATCTTGGTCACGGAGGCTGGTGTAAACCGCTCTCTGCTGCGGTAGTCAAGTAGGGGCTTAGCTTCGTCGATGCGCCACACGGAGACTCCATAGCGAGCCTCCCCACGCTGCTCGGCTCGCTGCAGTATTTGCACGGCTTGCGTGGTTTCTATGAGATCTTGTTGCGCCCACCCTGATAAAGGTAGGAGTAGTAAGAGTAAGGCATAAAGAGTCGTCAATCGTAGTCGCATCGGTATGAATGGATCAAATGTGACGAGAGCAAAGCGCTTCCGAAGACTCACCTTGCTCTCTTATTTATTTCATGAATAATGTTTGTTGCTCTCAGAGGGGGGCGGGGTATCCGCTTTTAGATTAGCTCCTGAGAGCGTCTTGAAGCTGTGTGCTAGCTAATACTTTAGCGCTTGCCCTGGACGTAGTGTAGCTCGTGAGGACATGTTGTTTGCCTTGCAGAGGCGGCTTACGGAGACGCCCGTCTTCTTAGCAATGTTCGAGAGCGTGTCACCCTTCTTGACACGATATATACGAGGCGCACGCGAGGCTGAGGCACGACTCTTCTTCGCCTTTGCTTTGTACTTAGCCTCACCAGCCTTGCTCTGAGAGTTTACGTCCTCGTAAGCATAGGTCTTATATCCCCTAGGAGCAACAAAGGTGTAGTAGTCACTCTGGGGGGCGCCTACTCCAAAGTCAATGATCCTAGCGGGGTTGATATCGATGCCTAGGAAACGGGTCTCGAAGTGTAGGTGTGGTCCGGTACTACGACCTGTGCTACCGCCCTTGCCGATGACTTCGCCAGCCCGGACTATTTGTCCCTCCCGTGCAATGCAACGGCTCATGTGCCCATAGACAGTCTCTAGACCGTTGGGGTGTCTTATCACAATGTAGTTACCATAGCCACCACGCTCGTAGCCTCTGATGCGTACCTTGCCATCGAAGGCTGCTCGTACGTCATCGCCTGTGCGGAGTGCTAGGTCGATGCCCTTGTGCTCGCGACGATAGCGGGCACGGTAGCCATAATTGGAAGTAACACGCATAGTGCCTTTTAGAGGCATGACGAAGCCCGAGCAGTCGATATTATATGTAGCGGGGATACGTGGGCTACTTTTACCCGCAAAGGGGTTTACCCAGTCAGTCCACGAGTCTTCGCCATATAGATCTATTGCAGGGTATTCGAGAGCCTCTCTCTCGAGTGCGCGCTCCATCTCAGCGCTAGATATGCGTGTCTCGGCATCTTTTGCCGTCTCTATAGTGTACCCATCTGCCAGCAGATTTCTAACTGATAGGGAGTCACGTGAGGTTACAACCCTCGTAGGGGACACTAGTTTCTGTGGAGGTTGTGTGGTCTTCAGTTGGGGCGAAGGCGCTGCAGCTAGTTGGACACAGGCTACAAAAAGAAGCCCCACGAAGGCGACAAAGCTATTACTCTTACTAATCATGAGTCTAGTCGATATTTAATTTGCTTCTGTCGATAGTTTGTGAATTAAAGAACTGATATACTGTAGATAGCGTCTCTTGTACCGGTTGCTTGCGGTAGGAAACAACACCTACTTTCCCGCCAAAGGTCGGAATAAATTTCGAAATAGCCAAATTTCAGTCCGATGAATTTATGCCGTTTGCCTCCGAAGAGTGACAGTAAGAGAACGAATTTGAGCGGGAATTATTGCCCCGCTAAGGCATTAGTCGACCCGCCTGGTGAAGCTTGCAGCCTAAGTCGATACTAAAAAAAAGCCCCCACGTCAGCCTCTAGGACTGGTGTGGGGGCTCCTTAGTTGTCTAGCGAGGACTGATTACTTCAGACCGAGCTTCTTAGCAATAGCTGCGGGGATAGCGTCACGGTGTACGACGATATTCATCGTGCGACCTGCTACGTAGTTTCTAGATACGTACCAGATGCCCTTGTACTGACCGCTCTCACCCCAAGAGTTCTTGATCATATAGAAGATGCGACCGTTTTGGTTCTTAGCCTTACCGACCATAACCATACCGTGGTCGTCAGTGAGGGTGAAGTTGTCAAAACCCTCCTGACGGAACTCCTGTGTAGGTTCGATCTCGGGGCAGTCTGCGCGATTGATCATACGACGGATCTCAGCAGCCTTGTCGCTATAGCTGAGACCGACCCAGCGTGCCTGGTCAGAGCCCTTCGTCTCGATAGCCTCTACGTCTGCCAGTACGCCGATACCGTCACGTGTGAAGCCAACCTCGCTGACGTCAGCACCCCAAGCGATGGGATAGCCCTTGTCGATAGCGTTGTCCATGACCTGCATGAGCTCGTCGATGGGTAGATTCCACGAGCTAGACCAGCGCCAGTTGTCCTCGATCTCGATGGGGAAGGCGGTGTAGAAGGGGTGGTGTGTGTAGCTCGTCAGTGAGACATAGTCAGAAGCCTTGATGCCGAGGCTCTCAGCAAAGCTCTTGGGCGTGTAGCGCTTGCCGTTGTAGGTAAACTGCTCGGGGAGCTCGCCTAGATAGGTGTCTAGGACCTTGTCGTAAGCACTCTTCCACGCGGTGGAGAGACGACCGTTGTGGTTCTCAACGACAGCGTCGAGCATACCCTTGAGAACAGCCTCTAGCTCGCTGTGAGCATTCTTTTTTGTGCCGTAGTTGAGACCAGTCATAAGCTCCTCGGGAACGGCTCCATAGTTGTCAAATACGTAGAGTACGTCATAGAAAGATCCGCCCTGAGCGAGGTTGCCCTTGCCATGTAGACGCACATACTTCTCTGCCTTGTCACGATAAGTATGATTGACGACAAACATATCGGAGAGGTCTACCTCGGGACCGCCCTTGCGAAGGATCTCAGACTCGAGGAAGCCAGTCGTAGAGTAAGACCAGCAGGTACCACTGTTTGCCTGATCCTTGATAGAGGTGATGGGTAGCTGCTTGATGATGGTAAACTCGTTGCTCTCACCGTCTGTCTTGGGCGTTTGTGCCATCATGACGAGACCAGAGAGGAGTGTGAGGAGGAGTAGAGAGAATTTTCTCATAGCTTATTCCTGTTTTTATTGTTAGAAAATGAATTGTCAGTGAAGTGCCCATAAGGCCGTCACAAAGATACGAATAAAAAACTGGAGATACAGAAATCCCTGCCGACTGGCTAAACGGTTCCTCTATTGGAACTGTAAAGTTCCCCCCTTGGAACCGAAAAGTTCCTGCCTTGGAACTAAAAAGTTCCAAGAGAGGATCTGTTTTTGGAACTCGTATGTGTCTTAAGAACAGAACGATATAACGATGCGCTACTTCTCTTCTACAGAGCTGCCACGACTGCGCAGGGGAGACCTGCATGGCGAAGCGACTGCGTAAAGACGAAAAAGCAGCACCATCCGCATCATACTGACGGGGAGGGTGCTGCTCTTTTTGAGAGGCTTGAGCTATGTCTCAAGAAGCCTCTAGTGCGTGTCGCCTGTTTTGCGGAGCAGGAGACTAGCGACGCTTTTTGTTTTTCTTTTGCTTCTTAGCTTGAGGACGACCGAAGCCTCCGCCTTGCATCTTACGCATGACCTTGCTGACCTGGTCAAACTGCTGTATGAGCCTATTGACCTCAGCGACGGAGGTGCCACTGCCGTCGGCGATGCGCTTGCGTCGTGATCCATCGAGGAGACTAGGCTTGGCACGCTCCTCGGGGGTCATGGAGTAGATGATCGCCTCGATGCCCTTGAAGGCGTCATTGCTGATGTCTAGATCCTTGACCATCTTGCCTACTCCAGGGATCATGGAGACGAGGTCCTTGAGGTTACCCATCTTCTTGATCTGAGCGATCTGAGCGAGGAAGTCGTCGAAGTCAAACTGGTTCTTCGCGATCTTTGCCTCTAGGCGCTTTGCCTCCTCCTCGTCGTACTGCTGCTGTGCACGCTCGACGAGTGAGACGATATCACCCATGCCGAGGATACGGTCGGCCATACGTGATGGGTGGAAGACCTGTAGCGCCTCCATCTTCTCGCCAGTACCGACGAACTTGATCGGCTTATTAACGACACTGCGTATAGAGAGCGCAGCACCACCACGTGAGTCACCATCGAGCTTGGTGAGAATCACACCATCGAAGTCGAGTCGCTTGTCAAACTCGGCAGCCGTATTGACAGCATCCTGACCGGTCATAGAGTCCACGACGAAGAGAGTCTCATCGGGTCGGATCGCCTCCTTGATGCTGCTGATCTCATTCATCATCTCCTCATCGACCGCTAGACGACCTGCGGTATCGATGATGACGGTGTCTAGTCCCTCCTGCTGAGCACGGGCGATCGCATTGCGAGCGATCTGTACGGGATCCTTGCTGTCAGGCTCACTGTAGACGGGTACACCGATCTGCTCGCCGAGTACGTGTAGTTGCTGGATAGCAGCGGGACGGTATACGTCACACGCTACGAGGAGAGGCTTGCGCTGCTCCTGCTTCTTGAGCATATTGGCGAGTTTGCCTGAGAAGGTTGTCTTACCAGAGCCCTGCAGTCCTGACATGAGGATGATGGCGGGGCTCCCCTTGAGGTTGATAGCTACCGCCTCACTACCCATCAGTGAGGCCAGCTCGTCATGGACGATCTTGACCATCATCTGCCCTGGATTGACCGACGTGAGGACGTCCTGTCCGAGAGCCTTCTCCTTGACTTGGTTGGTGAAGTCTCTAGCTACGTTGTAGTTGACGTCGGCGTCGAGTAGTGCGCGGCGTACATCCTTGAGCGTTTCGGCGACATTTATTTCGGTAATACTCCCTTGTCCTTTGAGTATTTTGAATGAACGCTCTAGGCGTTCGCTGAGATTTTCAAACATGTTGCTGAGATGATGAGTGGTTTATAGACGATTCGTGTCGCTATCGGGGAAGATAATCTTAGGCTGGAAGGTGCGAGCCTCATCGTAGTCCATAAGAGCGTAAGACATGATGATGACGATGTCGTCAGGCTGTACGAGACGGGCTGCAGGACCATTGAGACAGATGACTCCGCTGTCGGGCTCACCCGCAATGACGTAGGTGTCGAGGCGGTTGCCGTTATTGCAGTCTACCACCTGCACCCGCTCGCCTGGTAGTATGCCGACGGCATCCATGAGGGTGCGGTCGATGGTGATGCTACCCACGTAGTTAAGGTTAGCCTGTGTGACCCGGACACGATGGATCTTAGATTTGAGTACCTGTATGTACATAGTTTATTGTGTGGATCGCAAGGGGCCTAGCGTAGGTCTACGACCTCAAGCGATTTGTATTCTTGCGGTGCAAAGGTAAAGGATTGTGACGAAATATGCTCCTTCGGCTGTATCTTGTGAATGGTGTAAGAGACCTGCTCGCCTAGATCAAAGTACAAATCGACCCGCTTAGGATCCCGACTCTGCTGGTCAAATGTCACCTCATAGTACTTAACCCCAGCGAGTACGTTGGCACCTTGCGTAGGAACAAAGCGGTAAACGACCGTGCCACGAGGACTCTTGCGCTCGGTAATGCGGTAGCGCTGCGAAGTCTTCTGTATATATGCGAGCGGATTCATCGCCGTGAGGTCTTGCTCGGAGGGATTCATCAAGGTGTAGGTGCGCTCGCTCTGATTGATGATGCGCAGTGTCGAGCCGTCGAAGGCGACCTCCATGCCGGGCATACTCAGCATAAATCGACGCCCGTAGAGCCATGTGTAGCCTTCCTGTGGCTTTGTGCCTTGTGAGGTCAGTGTGAAGGTGATAGCGACCCCTTTTTTGACCTGCTGCTCGAACTGTTGGAGTGCTTTGTTGAGGTCAAAGACCGCCTTGCGCTGTCCCTGCAGAGGTGCTATGGCAAAAGCACCACACAGAAACAAAGCGAAGAGAGAACTCAGAATACGCATCGCAAAGGACACATTGTGTCGCTGGTATGATAAGGAGAGGTTTGGTCTCATAATGGTTGCCTTTTAGAAAGTGTCTAGTAGTTGATCGAGGGTTGCCTCATCAGCGATCAGCACTTGGCGAGGCTTACTACCATCTTGTGCCGATACGATGCCGCACTCGTAGAGCTGATCCATAATGCGCCCGGCTCGGTTGTAACCGATGTTGAAGCGTCGCTGAATGTTGCTCGTCGATCCCTGCTGCATCTGTACGACATGGCGAGCCACCTCCTCAAAGAGCGGGTCGCGCTCGGTCGCGCTACCACCTCCAGATCCAGCTCCACCCTCCGTGGCAGGCGGCTCAGGCAGTAGATAAGGCTCTGTCGGATAGGGCTGACGAGAGATGTGGTCCACGATGCGCTCCGTCTCAGGCGTGTCAATGAAGGCACACTGGATACGTCGCATCTCCTTGCCGTCGTTGATGAGCATGTCGCCACGTCCGATGAGATCCTTGGCACTCTTGGTGTCGAGGATGGTGCGAGAGTCCACTTGCGAGGAAACCTTGAAGGCGATACGTGCCGGGAAGTTTGCCTTGATCAGACCTGTGATCACGTCTGTACTAGGACGCTGTGTCGCTAGGACGATGTGAATACCTGCTGCGCGCGCTTTTTGCGCCAGACGGGCGATAGGCTTCTCGATGGTTCGTCCTGTGGTCATAATGAGGTCGGCAAACTCATCAACGATGAGTACCAAGTAGGGGAGGAAGACGAAGCCATCCTCCTCACGTAGATGCCCCTGACGGAAGAGTTTGTTGTACTCTGATATGTTGCGCACCTTAGCACGTGCGAGTAGTTCGTAGCGTCCGTCCATATCCACGCAGAGTGACTCTAGGACAGGGAGCGCCTTGTTTGTATCGGTGATGATATACTTCTCCTCATCCTCCAGCTTCGTCAGGAAGTGACGACCGATGCTCTCGTAGATGCTAAACTCTAGCATCTTCGGGTCGATGAGGATCAGCTTGAGCTCCTCGGGACGCTTATTATATAGGAGGGAAGTGATGAGCGCATTGAGGCCGACACTCTTACCCTGACCCGTAGCTCCTGCGATCAGTAGGTGCGGCATCTTGGAGAGGTCAAAGAGATAGACATCGTTCGTGATGGTGCGCCCAATGGCTATCGGAAGCTTCATATCCGTCGTGATAAACTTCTGCGAAGTGATCAGAGCCTTCATGCCGACGGTACGTGGGTTGCGGTTTGGCACCTCGATACCTATGGTGCCACGCCCAGGCATCGGTGCAATGATACGGATGCCGCCGATGCTCTCTACCTTCATCGCTATGTCGTCCTCAAGACTGCGGATACGGTTGACCTTGACCTTAGGGTCTAACTTAAACTCATAGAGCGTCACAGTCGGCCCGATGGTCACCTCGACCGGTTCTAGTCCGATGCCAAGGTCGCTGAGCTTCTCGATGATGAGCTGCTCGATCTCCTTAATCTCTGTCCGATCGACCGTTTGCGAAGATTGATCGACATCAGCCAATAGGTCTGGCGAAGGCATCTGATATCCTCCACGACGGGTGTCACTCTGAGGTATGACGGAGACAGCTTGCGAATCGGCATCTCCCTGCGCTACGGTCACTGTGACACCGCCCTCCAAGCTTTCCTCAGCTGGCGTAGAGACGGACTCTCGACGTGCTGACTGTGCCGCCAAGACGCTCGGTGCAGGAAGTGGCGCCTCCTCATCTTCATCAATGTTTGGCTCGCCATCTTCATCGTCAGGGTCGACCTCTTCATTTGTCTCTGTAGGCTCTTCACCTGTGGCTTCCTCTTCATCCTCAATGCTCTCTAGCGAGCTCTCGCTCGTGCGGCGACGATTAGGACGCTTGACCCAGCCTAGGCCGATAGCTCGGCGCATCCACTGGAGGTACTCATAGCGTATCACCACAATGAGGATAATGATCGAGACGAGCAGGATCAGTGCTACCCCTAGCCAACCTATAGCTGGTAGTAGCTTACCAAGCCAGCGCGCGCCGTAAGCACCTCCCCAGCGGAAGAAGGTGGGCATACCGAGTATGTCTTGCAGTGTTGAGAGCGCTAGTGCCGTCCATAGGCTTAGCAGGATAGTATAGACGCATAGCTTGATGAGGCTACCTCGCTTGGTGATGCGCATCATACGCAGCGCACAGACGATGCCGAAGAGGAGCAAGAGCCAACTGCCGAAGCCGAGGAAGCCATCCATCAGCCAGTGTGCTAGATAGGCTCCATGCACACGAGTTATATTCTGTATCTCCACAACGGAGCTGTCGATCCCCTCAGGGAGCGTCTGTGTCAGCGCCTCCCAAGGCGTTAGCTCCGTGACGACGCTTTGGTCACGAGCGCCCACCATAAGGTAGGAGCCACAAGCCACCAAGATGTATACGATGAAGGCTAGGAGGATGAGCCCCAAGATAAACGAGATCAGCTCGCCATATCGCTTGTTGGCGATATTGTTTTGCAGCCCCTGCGCCCACGAGCGCATACGACTCCCCACCGAGCGAGAGGGGGTTGAGTCCTTTCTGCTAGATGCGTTCGTACGCTTGCGAGTTTTTGTCGAGCGTTTCTTAGTTGGTTTATCGTTGGATGTAGCCATGAGGTAGTAATCAGGAAGTCTGTGGCGTGATCATCGTACCATGCGTAGTGATCTCCTCACAGAAAAGCTTGATGCAAAGGTAACGATTTTTACGCCAATGGCACACCACTCCACATGTTTGTTCGCATTAGAGTGTGGCGCCGCCTGTCGCTGATTCCCATTGCTCATAGCGGCATATAGGGCTCTTTGTTAGTTTCGAAGAGCCCGACTTCAATTCTTTACGGAAGAGATCGTAAGTGCTTTTGGACAGAATCTTCTTTCCTGCTAGGAGGATTTTGCAAAGCTTCCACGTAAGATTCCCATTCGGTTAGGAAGGTGCGCTACGCTTATCTTAGGCGATTGATGATTTCGTCCTGAGCCTTACGCCCCTCTGGAAAGAAGCGAAAGAGCGGATAGCAGTGGCACAGTCCCTCACCGATATGTATCTCATAGGGGACACCATACTGCACGAATGCGCGCTTGTAGTAGGGGGCGCAAGCGTAGAGACACTCGTGCGACCCATAGTAGAGGTAGGTCTTGGGAAAGTGTGAGAAGTCACCCACGCAGCTATTGATCATATAGTCAGGCAGTCGCTTGCGTCGGTTCATTATCGAGGCTACGGTGCCAAAGTAATGGTAGTCGATGATTATGTCTTGCTCCGAGAGTGCCTTCAGAGAGGCAATGAAGTCTGCATCTTCGTTTGCCTTATCTTCATGTCCCTCACAAAGCGAGAGGGGGATGCCCCCAGGAGAGACCGCAATGATCTGTCTGGGGCTAGGTAGCTGCAGACGCTGCTCATTATTATATTGTCCTATTCCGATAGCGAGACAAGCTCCTGAGGAGAAGCCTAACATTGATATTTGCTCAGGAGCGTACTGCTCGAGCATACGCCGATAGAGCTGATATGTCTTCTCAAAGGTCACTTCGAGTGTTTGCTCCACAATAAGGGGGTAAAGGAAAAACCACACGTCGCTCCCCGTCTGATCGACAATCCTCTTGGCTATCTTGAAGTCTCTCGCATCTGGTGGTGTGACATATCCTCCGCCATAAAGTAGCAGGACAGCTTTTGCAGCGGGCTTAGGAGTCGCCTGTAGCTTGACACACTTAAAGCCATCGATCTCCTCTATGGAGCAGTGATAGTCCTTGAATTGATCTAGCCGAAGCCTGAACTTATTAGACTGCCTAGTCGCAAAGGCGAGGATCTTTGCTTCTGACATTCTAAAGAGCCTCTTAATGTTTAGGAGTCTCACTATCGAGGCTGCCACTCTGTAGGTAATACTCATAGCTGTATGGTCTTTTGTGTGAGTCTATTGATGGGCTTAGGTACTCTGTGGAGACAAAGATAATGCTTCATCTAGTATGCAGTGCTAGTGATAGATACCTACTATGCGGTAGCAAGTGCTCGATCCGCCCTCCATGTAAGTGACCATATAAGATAAGTCCCTCCGACTAGGGCATACCCAGTCGAAGGGACTTAACCGTTTGTGGGGTTGTGGAGCTGCGGGGAATTGAACCCCGGTCCAAACATGGTGGCAAAGCGCTTTCTACATGTTTAGCTGTACTTTGATTGTCGGGCCTTAACTCACGAGCACAGCGACCGAGCTAAAGCCTTATCCTCTAAAGTTTAAGACGACGTACGAGGCGACGCCATCCGATCCCCGATATCCATGCACCACCGTATCAGAGCGCCTCGGAGCAACGGCCCCCTGGGTGATGTCTCGTCCCGGCATCTATGCCTGGGATGAAGCGTTAGTGTACTATACTTCGACTACGCAGCGAGAGCAAAGTTGTTTTCGCCATTTAGAAAGGTTCGCAGTAAGGTTTTAAGGTGCGTCACAGCAGGCACCACATGCTTACGGATCACTACAACACGCTGTCAAAGCCAATCAGCCCCAATAGTGTAAGTTGCATCTCCCAGACTAGCGTATCGCTATACCGCTCAGCTGGGGAGAGATCGCATCTGAGTCTAGCGGAGGCTCGCCTCAAGCGAAGCTTCCTCCTACTCATTTGGCGCAAAGGTACAAAAAAACGAATAGGTGGTACGATGTCACCTGAGGAACGAAGTGTTAGAAGGGGGGCGAAGTCGAATAGTCACGTGGGAAACCTCAAATCTCCACGTGGGCGAGAGAAAATTCTTCGGACTTATCATTTGACTCTTTCGAAGAGTTGTTTCTCACCTTCGTGGGAAACGCAAAAAACGTCGCAAATGTTCTGATTGCGCCAAGCATTGATGGAAGACCAAACAAAAAAAGAGAGCCTGTCCGTATGAAGGGATGGCTCTCTATCAGATGACTCTAGATGTCAGCGGTGTATGCTTGTCTACTTTTGAATGTCTAGTAACAGTGTGATGGACATGTCTCGCTGTGGTTTGTAGAAGTCGCTAAGCTCCTTATTGGGGTCTTTAGCTAATAGTCGCGCTCTGACGAGCTCAATACCTCTATCTGTAAACTTGATACGTATGGTTATACTAGGTAGACCCTCTCCTTGCACCTCCGTTGGGGGACGATCGATAATTAGTTTGGGATGCCCAGACTCGAATAGAGGCATATTATTCCAAGCCTCCTTATCATTAGCTCGAATCAAGTGCTCTTTAGTATAAGGTCCCTTGTAGTCGTTTTGGATAAACTCGAGTAGCGATGGAAATCCAAAGGTTACAATAGGAGTGAGATCGCTTCCTACTGGGTACTCTGACCCGAAACTTGCATTATCACTCACGATAGTAATCTCTTCAAAATTCCAGTAGAGCGGTCTGTCTGGAATATAGTACTTAGAGAAGCGCTCTTCCTTAGAGGCCATATCGTATATACTCTCATACTTATTCCCATGGAACAGAGGCCAAACTCTATAATATCCGACATCCTTAAGCTCCTCCGATATGACGGGCTCCGTTAGTGACATAAATCCAGTAATGACGAGATAGTCTACATTCTGAATTTTACCATCAACAAGTCTACATTTAAACCGTTGAGGAGCTTTTTGCGTTGTCTTGTCGTATGGATATACCGCCTTACTGTAATCCCCAACAGACAAATCGCAAGGGTGCAATATTTCGACAACAAACTGCTTGCAGTCATCTGTCGTTTTAGGCTTGACGCAACTAGTGGCTACTATAAGAGCTGCCATAGTAATCAAGCATTGTACTAGCTGTTTCATAGTTTTTGTTGTTTGATATGTGGATGATGTCAAAGTTGATGTTTACAACCAAATGAAGTAGGTCCAAAGATCGTAGTACTCACCTGTTGGAGACATAAGTTGAATGTTTTGTAGTTAAACGTTTTCGCTAATGTAGTGAAATAGTTTCAATGGTGCAAACTCTGTTAATCGTACTCACACCCCGCACATTCCAATGTCAAGTGCAACACAGTTACAAGTGTAGATAAAAACTGAAGCGCCACACACTCTGTCTAACGAGTAGGTTTTGCGAGTTGGGTAGCTCGATGAGACGAATAACGATTTTGTAGGGACGCACGGTCGTGCGTCCGTTCCCGTTAAAGGTTACAGTGTCAACGTCTTGACGTCAAGACTCATCTCGCTTTGACTCAACGGACGCTCGACCGAGCGTCCCTACAAAATCGTTATGCGTCCGTGCGTCTGTACAAATCGCTACTCGTGAGATTGGTGGAATTGAGTCTTGCGGGTAAGGCTGGCGCATTATAATATAAAATGAGAGGCTCATCTCAATCCCTCCTGATGAATTTTCAAATATCTCGGGAGATATTTTTGATTTCCTCCCGAAGAAATGGCGAATTCTTCGGACTTATCATTTGATTCTTCCGAAGTTTCATTTGATTCTTCCGAAGAATTTTTCCTTTCCTCCCGAGGAAATCGAAATTTCCTCGGGAACTATTTGGAAAATTCCTCGGAGAAATCAGAATCAATCGGGGCGACCGGAAATGTCAGACTAACTTGTCAGTGGACTGCACGATGCTGGATTGAGTTTTGCGGGGGGGGGGGGATGGATGAAACGTTTTTTTAGTACCTTTGCACCCAGTAAGGGAGGTGTGCAGACAGCGTAGCACATCTCAATATGTGACGAGGCTTCTCTGATGTGGCTCTTCTAGATGATAGAGGGTGCTGTGTGGGAGTAAGTCCTCATTTGTTTTGTATCTATGAGGCGCCTTCGCCTGCCGACAGTTGGTCTGTGTGGTGTGACTCATGGGATATGCACTAGACTGAATTAGACATCATTATCACCTAATCTATATCTATGGGATATTACTATATGACCCAAGAGGGATACGATGCCCTCAACAATACGATCAAGCAGCTGGAGGCTGAGGAGCGCCCTAAGGTCACACAGCAGATTGCTGAGGCTCGTGACAAGGGAGATCTCTCGGAAAATGCTGAGTACGATGCCGCTAAGGAGGCGCAGGCTCACCTCGAGGACAAGATCGCTATGCTCAAGGCTCAGCTGGCTAATGCGCGTGTGCTGGAGCCTTCGCAGATTAAGACCGATGAGGTGCAGATACTGAACCATGTGCGCCTGCTCAATAAGAAGAAGGGCGAGGAGAAGAGCTACTACATCGTCTCTGATGCTGAGGCAAACTTTAAGGAAAACAAGATCTCGGTCAATACGCCCATCGCTAAGGGTCTCCTCGGCAAGAAGGTGGGTGACATAGCGGAGATACAGGTGCCTGCGGGTACGCTGGTCTTTGAGATCCTAGAGATCACTCGATAGGCGGCTATGCTGCTTGAATACTTTTCCCCCAAAAAAAGAATGCTCTATGGCTACAATCTTTAGTCGCATCATAGCGGGTGAGATCCCCTCCTACCGCATTGCGGAGGATGAGGAGCACTACGCATTTCTAGATATCAATCCCTATCAGCTGGGACATACATTGGTGGTGCCAAAGCGTGAGGTCGACTACTATTACGATCTGACGGACGAGGAGCTGGCTCGGCTGATGGCTTTCTCCAAGCGGGTGGCACGCGCTATACAGGAGGCAACGCACTGCCGCAAGGTGGCAACGCTAGTCCTGGGGCTGGAGGTGCCGCATGCACATGTGCATCTAATCCCGATCAATAGTGAGGGGGATGTGTCTCACGGACCGCTTGCTACGAAGCCTACCGATGAGGAGATGGCTCGCATCGCCTCCGAGATAGCATCCTATATTAAATAAGGAGTATCGAAGCCTAGTGACAGAGAGACTATATATCCTAGAGGAGATAGATCCAGCAGTACTCTATGGCCCTAACCGTGAGTACCTGCTCTTGCTGCGCAATCTCTACCCTAAGCTACGGATCGTGGCTCATGATCGGATCATCAAGATACTGGGTGACACGACCGATATACAGCTCTTGACAGCGCTCCTCGATAAGCTGGTACAGCACATCACGCGGTACAATCTCCTGACGGAGCAAACCATACGCAAGCTGGCTACGGGCGAGGAACTCCCAGAGGTCAAGGTGGCGCCCAACCATCTGCTCTATGGAGCTAGAGGACGTAGTATAGGTTATCGAGGCGCTCACCAGCGTGAGATGGTGGAGGCCATAGCAGATCACGATATGCTCTTTGCGATCGGACCTGCGGGTACGGGTAAGACCTACATAGCGATAGCACTAGCGGTCAAGGCTCTTAAGGAGAAGCAGGTACGACGTATCATACTCTCGCGTCCGGCTGTTGAGGCGGGAGAGAAGCTGGGCTTCCTACCAGGTGAACTGAAGGACAAGCTCGACCCTTATCTCCAGCCTCTCTACGATGCGCTCGAGGAGATGATCCCGACGCAGCGCCTGCGCACCTATATGGAGAGCGACGTAATACAGATCGCTCCGCTAGCCTACATGCGTGGTCGTACGCTCAATGATGCGGTCGTCATCCTAGACGAGGCGCAGAATACGACCCATCATCAGATGAAGATGTTTCTCACCCGTCTCGGACGCAATAGCAAGATGATCATCACGGGCGACCTCTCGCAGGTAGACCTGCCACGGGGCGTCACCTCGGGCTTGCGCATTGCTGAGCGGATCCTAGGCGATGTGGAGCAGATACCTTTTGTTTACTTTGATGCGCAGGATATCGTGCGTCACCCGATCGTGCAGCTGGTTGTGGATGCTTACGACCGCAATGAGCATCAAGCACTGCAGGGCGGACGACCTACACAAGAGACTCGCCAAGAGACTCGCCAACAGCAGGATATAGACTTAGATAAGGATCAAAGTAAAGACTCATAAATACTTTGCTCTCTCTTGGCTGACCGAGGAGAGGGCAAGCGCCTTTTAGCAAATCAATTATTGATCATAATACAATGAATCAAGCACTAACACACACCGACCTATCTCTCCCAGGTATCCAATCTGTCTTTCATGGCAAGGTGAGAGATGTATACTTCCTTGAGGGCGATCTGATAGCGATGGTCGCTACGGATAGGATCTCAGCCTTTGACGTGGTACTCCCTGAGGGTATCCCCTACAAGGGGCAGGTGCTCAACCAGATAGCTGCTGAGCAGCTCGACGCTACGGCACACCTCGTACCCAACTGGAAGATAGCGACTCCCGATCCGATGGTTACGGTGGGACACCGCTGCGAGCCTTTTAAGGTGGAGATGATCGTACGTGGCTACATAGCTGGTAGCGCATGGCGTGCATACCAAGCTGGCGAGCGCACGATCTGTGGTATAGAGCTACCCGAGGGACTGAAGGAGAATGAGCGTCTCCCACACCCGATCATCACTCCTACGACCAAGGCTGACGAGGGTCACGACGAGAACATTAGCCGTGAGGAGATCATCTCCTCTGGACTGATCTCGGAGGAGGACTACAAGGTTATAGAGCAGTACACGCGGACACTCTTTGAGGAGGGGACACGCATTGCTCGTGAGCGGGGACTGATCCTCGTAGATACGAAGTATGAGTTTGGTAAGAAGGATGGCAAGGTGATCCTGATCGACGAGATCCACACGCCTGACTCCTCTCGCTACTTCTACCTCGATGGTTACGAGGAGCGTCAGGCTAAGGGTGAGCCTCAGCGACAGCTCTCGAAGGAGTTCGTACGTCAGTGGCTCATCGAGCAGGGCTTCCAGGGTAAGGCTGGGCAGAAGATGCCTACCATCACACCTGAGTATGCAGCCTCTGTGAGTGATCGCTACATAGAGCTCTACGAGCATATCACGGGCAAGACTTTTGTCAAGGAGCAGACTCAAGACCTGGCTAAGCGTATTGAGAATAATCTGCTAGCTTTCCTCAAGAAGTAACAACAACCTGATTACATATATGGACCAGCGACTAGGGGGCTGTGTACAACCTCCTTAGTCGCTGGTTCTAATCTCTCTATTACTATGTCTGTATCTCTAGATGGTAAGTCTCGCTACGTGCGACAGATGTTTGACCGTATCGCTGGGCGCTATGACTCGATGAATCGCCTTATGACGGGCGGCATGGATCTAGCTTGGCGCTGGCAGGTCATAGAGCATCTAGCAGACTATGCGCCTCGTCAGGTGGCTGACCTGGCCTGTGGTACGGGGGATATGATCCTGATGCTCTCTCGATATTTGCCGTCGGTGCGTGAGATCATCGGTGTGGATCTCTCGGAGGGTATGCTGGCGGTGGCTGCTGAGCGTATTAGGCGAGCTGCACATACAGTGCCTGTAACGCTATCGGCGGAGAACTGTCAGGAGCTCTCTCTGCCTTCGCAGTCGGTCGATGCGGTGACCTGCACACTAGGGATTAGAAACTTTTCGGACCCGCTACAAGGCTTGCAAGAGATGCATCGCATCTTAAGACCTGGGGGTGCTCTCGCGATATTGGAACTGAGCGAGCCTCGTGAGGGGCTATTGCGACAGGGCTATAACATCTATGCCAAGCGCTTGATCCCATGGATCGGACAGCTATGCGCTCACGATCGCTCTGCTTACAGCTATCTCCCAGCATCTATTACAGCTATGCCACAGAGAGAGGCGATGACGGCACTGATCCGTAGGGCAGGCTTTAGTGAGGTACAATATAAAGAAATGCCTCTAGGGATCTGCGTCTTATATACGGCAGAAGCCTAGAGACATAAATGAATAAGAGTATGCAACGTATTTACGCACTGATAGGTAAGCCCTTGGGGCATTCGCTCTCGGCAGACTACTTCAACGATCTTTTTGAATCGCAGGGGATTGACGCGCACTACATATTAGAAGAACTGGAGGATCTCTCGGCGCTGAGACCTTGGCTGGAGTCTAACCCCGCCATCGTGGGGCTTAATGTGACGAGCCCCTACAAGGTGGAGGTGTGCAACTATCTCGATGAGATAGACACTGAGGCTAAGTATGTGGGCGCTGTCAATACGATTGTCGTAGATCGCACGGGAGGACGGATGCGCCTCTTGGGCTACAATACGGATGTGCAGGGTGTTGTGGAGAGTCTGCAGCCGCTACTCACGCCTGAACGACAGCATGCCCTCGTCCTTGGTACGGGTGGCGCAGCCCAAGCGGTAGCCCAAGCTCTCAAGCGTCTCGGTCGCGACTGTACGCTGGTCAGTAGAGATCCTCAGGCTCCGCATATCTTGTCCTACGATGCGCTGACACCTAAGCTGATAGCAGACAAGTGGATCATCATCAATGCTACCCCTGTCGGCATGGGATCGCTTATTATGGAGCGTCCGCAGATCCCCTACGAGGCGATCACGCCACAGCATGTCTGTATGGATCTGATCTACAATCCAGAGGAGACACGCTTCCTCAAGTCTTGCCGTGAGCAAGGTGCGACGACGATCAATGGCCTGAAGATGCTCCTCGTGCAGGCTCGCTACGCTTGGCACATCTGGCAAACGCAGGCGTAGAGACTACGCCATACTATTTACCTCCTCAGAGGAGGTGAGGGGACTTCCTTCTTCTGTAGGAGTATTCGCAGCAACCGCTTCAGCAGCAGCCTCCTCGGCTTTGCTCTCTTTCTCTAGTTGCTGGCGGTACTCATCCTCGCGGATCTGTCGCGTGATCGCTATGCAAACCCCGATGGCTATGGAGGTGGCGAGGAGCGAAGAGCCTCCACGACTGATGAGCGGTAGCGTCTGCCCCGTATTGGGCGATATCCCCGTGACGACACACATGTGTATGATAGCCTGCGTAGTGTACATGATACCTACGCCGAGGAGGATGATGCGCTGCCAGTTGCGCTGCGATCGTGTCGCCCAGCGAGAGAGCTTGAAGAATAGAAGGATATAGAGTAGCGGCACCCAGATCATGCCGATGAACCCAGTCTCCTCGATGATGATTGCATAGATAAAGTCGGAGTAAGCCTCGGGGAGGATGTCTCGCTCTACGCTATTGCCAGGGAAGACGCCGGTACCATTGCTTCGTGCGATGGCGATGCGTGCGTGCTGCTCCTGAAAGTTGTCCTCGTCGATGACAAACTTGCTGGAGTCTGATTTGGAGGTAAAGTCTTCGATACGTCCCTTCCAGCGGGCCGTACTACTGTTTTTCATGACGATGCTATCGGGCAGTAACAGGAGACAAGCTAGGAGTAGTACAATGAGACCAGCTCCAACGCCCCCAACGAGGAGGAGACTCTTAGAGAAGCCTGTCTGGACGAGCCCAATGCCGAGGACAAATGTGATGATGATGATACCCATCGAGAGACTCTCCTTGGCAACGAAGATGAGCCCGATAGCGGTGAGCCCGCAGAAGATGTAGAAGCGCTGGTTGTTATTAAGCTCTCGTATAGAGAGGATGGCAGAGGCGAGGAAGATGACCCCTACCTTATAGAACTCAGACGGTTGTATGCCTAGGAACGTACGCTTCGCTTCATTGGTCTCTGTACCTATGAAAAGGGTTAAAACAACGAGTATGAGAGATCCAATGAAAAAAAGTATTCCTCCGTAACGTATCGTGGGGCGGTTCAACCGTGAGCACCCCCACGCAGCAATCACCGATATGATGATATGCTTGAGATGACCCGTAAAGGGCGCATACAAGCTCTCCCCACGGTAAGCCAGTGTGCTGGTAGCACTATAGATAAAGAGCAGCGATGTAGCCAAGAATGCAAAGTAGAGAAACCACAACGAGCGATCGCCTGTAATGCGTGGCTTGCGTGGTGTCGGCTCAACCTCGGCAACTCCCTGTGAGCTCTCCTCGGACGGCTCTACGCTTTCATTATCGGTCGGTGCCGTCTCCTCACGGGGAGAAAGATCGAAGATGTCCGAAAGGGTGGTATCTTGGCTAGTATAGTGTTCGTCTTGCGGTATCATAGAGAGTCAGATAGGCTAGAGCGATTTGTCGGTATCACGTTGCTGCTGAGCAATGGCGAGCACCTCTGCTCTGAACTGGTCGCCACGATCTTCATAGCAGGTAAAGAGGTCAAAGCTAGCGCAGGCTGGCGAAAGCAATACAGTGTCTCCCGCCTTGGCCATCTGGCGAGCTGTAGCGATAGCATCACGCATGGAGGTGACCTCTTCGTGGCGTGGTATGACACTGTCGAAGCTGCGGTGGAGCTTGGCTGAGTCGGTCGTCAGGTAGATCAGTCCGACCACCTTTTCCTTGACTAGATCCATCAGATCGTTGTAGTCATTGCCCTTGTCGGTGCCACCTAGTATGAGGATCGTTGGCTTGCGCATGCTTTCGAGGGCATACCAAGTGCTATTGATATTGGTCGCCTTAGAGTCATTGATATAGTCTACGCCATCGATGCTGGCGATATACTCTAGGCGGTGTGGCACATTGGTAAAGTTCTCTAGAGAGGCTTGTATGACCTCGGGCTTGACGCCTAAGGCTTGCGCTGCGCAACCGACGGCTAGGGCATTCTGCACGTTGTGCTTGCCCGAAAGAGCTAAAGCACTCTCAGGCAACTCAACGACAGGCTCCTGAAGGGCAAAGCGTATCTGTCCGTTGTGACTAGAAGCCACGACTGCATCATCTGAAGAGGCCTCGGTAGAGAAGAAGATCCGTCGTCCCGCTCCCATGCCTGGCTCCTTGAGTAGCTGCTGTGTCCAGTCGTCTTCGATCCAAGAGATGAAGTAGTCGGTGGGCTCTTGGTTTTGCGTGATGCGCATCTTAGCCCGTGCGTATAGCTCCATCTTATGATCGTAGCGGTCTAGATGGTCGGGCGTGATATTGAGCAGGATCGCTATGTGCGCTCTAAACTGGTACATGTGATCCAGCTGAAAGCTACTCAGCTCGATCACATAGTAAGCGTGCGGAGCGAGTGCCACCTGACGAGCTAGACTAGTCCCCACATTGCCCGCCATAGAGACGTCTAGTCCCGCATTGAGGAGCGTATGGTAGAGCCAGTTGGTCGTAGTGGTTTTACCGTTGCTCCCAGTGATGGCGATCATCACACTGTCGCCAGCATAGCGATAGGCGAACTCGATCTCACTGATGATAGGCGTCTGCTGCTCCATGAGCTGTTGTATGAGGGGAGCGCTGTCAGGGATGCCAGGACTCTTAACCACCTCCCGGGCAGATAAGATACGTGAGATGGTGTGTCCGCCCTCCTCATAGGGGATGCTGTACTGCTCTAGCTCTGCTTTGTATTGAGGCTTGATCTGTCCCGAGTCAGAGACAAAGACAGGGAGCCCTTGCTGCTGAGCGAGGATGGCAGCTCCGACGCCACTCTCTCCAGCTCCTAGGATGATATATTCGTTGCGTTGCATATCTGTGAGATCGTTGTAAGTCTATTGTTTATCGCATCTTAAGCGTGATGACCGTTAGTACAGCTAGTAGGATAGCTATAAGCCAAAAGCGAACGGTGATCTTAGCCTCTCGGATAGGTGCCAGAGGTCGCTGGATCAGGGCGTCGATACCACTATTGCCTGCTTTCTGAAAGTGATGGTGCAGGGGCGACATCTTGAAGACCCGTCGTCCCGTCCCCGTGCGTCTCTTGGTTATCTTAAAGTATGCTTGCTGTATCAGTGAGGATAGTCCCTCGATGATAAAGAGGAAGCATAGGATCGGTAGAAGTAGCTCCTTGCGAATGAGGATGGCCATCACGGCGATGACACTGCCGATGGCGAGGCTTCCTGTATCTCCCATGAAGACCTGGGCAGGGTAAGCGTTGTACCACAAGAAGCCAAAGGTAGCTCCTACGAAGGCTGCACCAAAGATTACCAGCTCCTCAGCGCCTGGGATGAACATGATGCTGAAGTAGCTAGCAAGCGCTATGTGTGAGGAGACATAGGCGAGTACCGCTAGAGCCACACCCGCGGGGGCGGCCGTCCCCGCGGCTAGTCCGTCTAGTCCATCCGTCAGGTTGACGCAGTTGGAGATAAAGGTCACGATCAAAATGATAATGATCGAGAAGACGATCCAGCCGACCAACTCACGATTTGGCGTGGAGGCAGGGATAAGCGAGAGGTAGTCGAAGTTGTTGTTCTTGACAAAGGGAATGGTCGTCTGCGTATTCTTTGCCTCTTGACTGGAGAAGGTCACCTGCTCGATGCGCCCATTGTGGGTCACCTCTTGGTTCTCTCGAATGATAATGTCTGGACTCAAGTAGAAGGTGAGTGCCACGACAACGCCTAGGAGTACTTGTCCGATGATTTTGTAGCGCCCGTGGAGTCCCGCCTTGTTTTTCTTAAAGACCTTGATGTAGTCATCGATAAAGCCCAAAGCACCCATCGTAAGGGTCGTGAAGAGCATCAGTTGTACATAAACATTGTCCAGGCGAGCGAAGAGAAGCGTCGGGACAATGATCGCTATAATGATGATGATTCCACCCATCGTCGGGGTGCCTGTTTTCATAGCCTCTCCCTCCAGTCCTAGCGTACGAACCACTTCGCCTATCTGCATGCGATGTAGCCAGTGGATGATGCGTCGACCGATGATCGTACTGATGATCAGCGCTAGGATAAAGCTGATACCAGCTCGAAAGGTGACATACTGTGCTAGTCGCCAGCCAGGGACGTCATTTGCTTGTAGCCAATCGTAGAGGTAATGAAGCATAGTGTGAAGGGTAAGTTGATAAGATTTATAGGGTCTCTAAGTAAAAGGTAACGACGAAGGTTCTCTATCTACGCATGATCCTCTCTGGCGAAGATCTCCTGCGCCACCTCTTTGTCGTCAAAGTGGTGCTTGACACCTTCGATCTCTTGATAAGTCTCATGTCCCTTGCCTGCGATGACTACTAGGTCACCACGCTGTGCAGCTGCGCAAGCATCTGTGATCGCTTGGCGGCGAGAGACATTGGTATAAACCTTGTCACGCTCCGACTGAGGAATCCCCTGGAGCATTTGATCAATGATCGTTTGCGGATCCTCGGAGCGTGGGTTGTCAGAGGTAAGGTAAAGGTGGTCGCACATGTTGTAGGCAATACGCCCCATCTCAGGACGCTTGCCCATGTCCCGATCACCGCCGGCGCCAACCACGACGTAGACTTGTGAAGCGTTGAGCTCGGAGACCGTCTTGAGGAGATTCTCCAGAGCGTCAGGGGTGTGCGCATAGTCCACAACCACATGGTAGCCTCTCGGAGAGGCGAGCAGGTCAAAGCGACCATTCACATGCTCCAGACTAGAGATGCCACGCAGTATCAAGCTCTTGTCCAGATCAGGCAGGAGAAGGCGTGCCACACCGTAGACGGCCGTCACGTTGTAAGCGTTGTAGCTCCCGACGAGCTTGATCTCCACCTCTTCATTGTCCAGCAGTAGGGTAGAGCCGTCTACGTACTGACCTAAGAGCTGAGCCATATAGTCCGCATGGCTACGCATTGCATAGGTGTGCAGGTGTGCAGCGCAGTTTTGCACCATCACACTCCCGTTGCGGTCATCTGCATTGACCAGCGCGTAGGCACTTGGAGAGAGATTGTCAAAGAGCGATTTCTTTGCTGCAATGTACGCCTGCATCGTGCCGTGGTAGTCCAGGTGATCACGCGTCAAGTTGGTAAAGAGAGCGAGTGCAAAGGGCAACCCGTAGACTCGTTGCTGTACCAAAGCATGCGAAGAAACCTCCATAAAAAGATAGCGACACCCCGCATCGACCATATCGCGCATCACACGATGCAGCTCGAGAGCATCGGGCGTCGTATGGGTGGCGGGATACTCCTTGTCGCCGATGCGTATGCAGACCGTGCTAAAGAGCGCAGCTCGCATACCTAGCCAGCTCCACAGCTGATAGCATAGCGTAGCGGTGGTCGTCTTGCCATTAGTCCCCGTGACTCCAACGATCGTGAGCTGTCGCTCTGGACGATCATAGTAGACGGAAGCTAAGACAGCTACAGCTTTCGCTGTGTCAGTCACCGTGAGCCATACGACCTCGTCTGAGACGCTCTCAGGTCGTGTATGCTCTGTGACGATGATGCGGCAGCCTGCTGCAAGTGCCTTCGGGATGTAGTCGGCACCGTCCACATGCACGCCACGGAGTGCTACGAAGATACACCCCTCAGAGGCACGACGTGAGTCCTGCTCGATAGAGGTCACTTGACACTGCTCTGTAGAGACGTCGACTGTGTGTGCTTGGCTCAGTAGATGCTCCTCGGTGAGTGCTGCTATATAATTATTGAGTGGTTTGAGATTCATATCTATCTAAAAGGGGATTCCACTTTACTGTCTATGATTGTTGCCTAGATGGAGGACAACCTTTTGCCCTGGATGGATAGGCGTACCAATGGGGATGCTCTGCGCTATGACTCGTCCATAGCCGACCAGTTGCACCTCCAGCCCCTGCAGGCTAATCTGATAGATCGCTTCGCTGGGGGCTAGTCCCACGAGCCGTGGCATCACACCCTTAGAGTAACGAGCTAGGGGATGTAGTTCCACCCCATCATGTTCATACTGAGGTACGACCAATTGGTCGGAGGCTGTCTTGCTGGAGCTTTCAGATTTAACCTCGGGGATCTTGTAAGCCTTGACAAAGCTTTCGACACGTCTCTTCTCACCGCCGGCTAGATCCAAGTGCTTCAGCCGCTCACTAGCAGGATGAGGTGTGATCGTGTCTAGAAGGATAGGATTAGAGAGTGTGTAGATCTCCTCAGCGATACGCTTCACGCCACGACCAGCCACGATACCTCCTGAGGCACGACCTACGCCGTGAGGATTGACCACAAAGATGAAGCAACTGTACTTAGGATGATCTGAAGGGAAGTATCCGCAAAACGAAGTCATATAGGTCAAACTGCCAGTACGATAACCACCGCTACCATGGTTGCTCATCAGAGCCGTACCTGTCTTGCCACTGATAGAAATCAGCTCAGAGCGTACTGGGCCAGCAGCGGTACCCTTGAGAACCACATTGTCTAGCATGGAGCGGATCGAGTCGAGCGTAGCGGGCTTGCAGATGTTCTCGTGCAGCACTTGTGGTTGAAATTCTTGAATCACCTTGCCCTCAGCATCCTCTATACGATCCACTAGATAGGGGCGCAAGACACGTCCTCCGTTGGCAACTGCGTTGTAGAAGTTGAGCGTATTGATCGCAGGCACCGAGATTCCATACCCACGGCTGATGCCTGGGATTGTTGAGTTACCATAACTCTTGTCTTCAGGTCGTATGATTGTTGGGGTAGCGACTCCATCGAGACCTACGTCCAGTCGCTCCAGCATGCCATAATTGCTCAAATGCTGATAGATTCCATCGGGATGATCCACATACCCCTTGATCGCAATCTTAGCTAGGACGATATTACTGGAGTACCATAGTCCCTGAGCAACCGATATACGTCCATAGCCACCACGATTGGCATTGTGATCACGGATGTTGTAGCCACCATACTTAAAGACTCCATTGCCCGTGTCGATCGTGTCGTTAGGCGTACAAACCCCATCATCTAGTGCAGCCATCATGAAGGGCGTCTTCATTGTAGAACCAGGCTCATTGAGCGCACTGAGGGCATAGTTAGCACCCTCGTAGTAAGACTGAGAGCCCTTCGTAAGATTGGCTAGAGCGACGATGCGACCCGTCTCCACCTCCATCAGGATAGCCCCTCCGTAGTCCGCCTCAAACTGTGTCATCTGCTCATAGAGCGCACGATGCACGATCTGCTGCAGATTCATATCTAGTGTTGTGTACACATTGTAGCCAGCCCGAGGAGGTTGTAGGGTGTTTTGTCGTGTCGATCCTGCTAAGTATTGCCTCACAGCCAGCCCAGGCTCACCACGCAGTAGGGTGTCAAAGCTTTGCTCTAGACCATACTCCCCCTGCGTGAGATCCCCTTTGACTTCCTTGTAGACACTACCTATCGTACGTCTCGCTAGCTCACCATAAGGTCTGTCGCGTAGTGCACGCTCCTCGTGCGTCAGCCCATTTCTGAGCGGACCACGGCGACGCACCATACGACCCTTGCGCTCTACCGTCATCATCAGTGGATAGGTCTGCTTGAGCCGCTGATACTCCACATGGCTCACCTCGTACGGGTATATAGATACGTAGCGATAGCCAGACTGCTTATGCTGCGCCTTGCGATAGCCCTCCCGTAGTCGCTTACGCAGTGCCTGATAGGTGGCTTGCTCACCCTTTCCCCAGAGACTCATCTGGTAGGCTAGCGAGTCTAGCTGCTTGTAGAGCGAGTCTGGCTCCATCTGCTGAATAGACTCGGCGCCAAAGTCTAGGTACAGCTTGTATGCTGGCTTACTAATAGCTACAATGTGTCCGTCCGACGAAATGATATTGCCTCGTAGCGGTGAGATCGTCACCGTGTCAGGTCGGTGAAAGTTTTGCGCCATCTTGCGCCACGTAGGTCCCTCGACGAAGATGATGCCGATCACCTTGATAAAGATCCATAGAGTCATCAAGATGGTCAGAAAACCTAAAGCGCGGTAGCGAGCTATGATAGGGCTATGCTTCGACATAGAGCGTGTTCGTTAGAGAGGGAAGAGAGATTATTTCTTAGCATCACGATAGAGGATGATCGACTGCTGCGAGGGTGCCTCAAGATCTGACCCCATCGCTTGAAGCTGCTGCTCGAAGTTGCCCCCGATGCTACGACGCGTTAGCTCGCTGACGCTCTCCATGTGCTTGTAAGTCAAGTCTCTGACCTGCGTCTCCAGCTTATCTATCTGGCGACGTTTGGAGATGATCTGATAGTTGCTTGTGACATGTATCAGACCCATCAGGAGGATCGCGATAAAGGCGGGTATATACTTCCTGAAGGCGGGTTGCTCCAGCATATCACCGCCTAGCCAATACCAAAGGCCTCGTGAAGAGCGCTTACTGGTAGACTGATCAGACTCTGCGGAGAATTCATCATTCATATCAACCTCTTGCTCTCCTAGAGTGTCAGGCTCCTCTAGAGGTGTAGTCATGGATTCTAAGCCGGTCGGATCGCTTTCCGTCACAGAATCCGTTTGGTCTGCTGCATAGCTTACAGCATCGCTTGGAGTATCGGTCTCATCTTGTCTAGATGGCTCTGCTTCGGTCTCTTCGTCTAGGAGATCTCCTAGCAAAAGCCTAGGCTGAGGGTCAGTCGCAGACTCATCAGTAGCCACTGGTGCCGGCCCCTGAAGATCCTCCTCTAGGTTATCGTCAAAGTATGTCTCGTCTATCTTAACCATCTTCTCGTCTCACTCAAATATCCTCACGACGCTCAGCAACACGTAGCTTAGCGCTACGAGCACGATTATTGTCCGCTATCTCATCCGCAGAGGGTGTGATAGCTTTTTTTGTGATCACACGTAGAGGTGCAGGCGTTGATAGAGGCATACCTGCTAGAGCCTCATTAGGCTGCTCAAAGCTCCCTAGACGGAAGAAATCCTTGACCATGCGATCCTCCAGCGAGTGGTAAGAAATGATCGCTATGCGTCCCCCAGGTTTGAGGAGACGCACCGAGTCGCTCAGCAGTTGACGCAGAGCACCCAGCTCATCATTCACCTCAATACGTAGTGCTTGGAAGATACGGCTCAGCTTATTGCGCAGCTGAGGTCCTCCCTTAGGTAGGACTGGCGTCAGCACCTCCATGAGAACAGCGATCGTCGGGTACCCCACAGCACGATGCGACACCAGCAGAGTTGCGATGCGACGAGCATCATGTAGCTCACCATAGTAATATAGTATATCGGCCAGCTGCTCCTCGCTGTAACTGAGTAGTATGTCACGAGCCGTGACCCCAGACCGGCTATTCATACGCATATCGGGCATTGCCTCCTCATAGCGAAAGCTAAAACCTCGCTCCTCACTATCGAAGTGATGTGACGAAACCCCTAGGTCCGCTAAAATTCCATCCACCTGTCCTGCGAGCCCCCAGTAGTCGAGCCACTGTCCTAGGTAGCGAAAGTTCGTCGCTACAAAGTGATAGCGACTATCCGTAGGAGCATTGACCACCGCGTCGGGATCTTGATCGAGACCGATGCAGCGCCCCTCGGGAGCAAGTCGCTCGAGGAGAGCACGGGAGTGCCCCCCGCCACCCATCGTGACATCTACATAGAGACCAGAGGGTGTCGTAACCAATAAGTCGAGAGAATCCTCACAGAGGACAGCCGTATGATAGAGCTTAGTGGACAAGGAGTGAAAAGGCGATAGTGTTATAAACGTTTGACAGAGAGCTCTGTACAGTTCCAGCAAAGGCGATTCAAATGCGTTACTCGCAGAGCTACTGCAAAGGTAATCAAATTAGAGATTAGAAGTCAGAGGTTAGAGATTAGAAAATTAGAGGTTAGAAAGTCGGACTAGCTCCTAGGAGCACCAGAGGCGCTAGCATCTTTTAGGGGGACTAGCATCTCTAAGAAGAGGGGTGAGATTTGGTTTCCACGCATTTTTGTACTACCTTTGTTTCCGAAAGGTTAAGGTAGACCCCCTTCCGCAATACAGAAGGGCGTATGTAGGGTGGTGCTTGCGTACGCTATCATGTGAGAGGTGGCTCTATCGGTTGCTTTTAGGTTATGTCGGAGACGCACGGCGCAGTTGCTAGTGTGACGTGGCGTGTGGCTATGACTATTCAAACTATCAATGTATAACTAACGCTAAAGAAGAGTTTTATGAAAAGATTGGCTCTATTCTTTCTGATGCTAACGGCCAGCATAGGATGGGCTGTAGCGCAGAATAGGACCATCACAGGTACTGTTACCTCGGGAGAGGACAAAGAGCCGGTGATGTTTGCGAACGTGGTCGTGGAGGGCAACACCTCTATCGGTACCACGACAGACGTAGATGGTAAGTTTACCCTCAGTGTACCTGCCTCTGCTAAGAAGCTGACCTTCTCCTATGTAGGTCTTAAGACGATTACCGTACCCATCACGAAGGTGATGAACGTCGTCATGACGACAGATGATCAAACCCTTGATCAGGTCGTCGTAGTAGGTTACGGTTCAGGACAGAAGCTCAGCACGATCTCAGGCTCCATGGCTCGTGTATCTGGTGAGCAGATTGCCGAGAAGCCTGTAGCTAACGTGATGGACGCTCTACAGGGTAAGGTCGCTGGTATGAGTGTTATGACCACTTCCGGAGACCCTAACGCTGTAGCTGATGTAAAGATTCACGGTACAGGATCTCTGACTGCTGGTAACCAGCCACTCTACATCGTAGATGGTATGCAGACAGACCTCAACACTGTCATGGCGATGAACTCCAACGATATCGAGAGCATGAACGTCCTCATGGATGCTTCCTCAACCTCTATCTATGGTGCTCGTGCGGCTAATGGTGTCGTTGTCATCACGACCAAAAAGGGTAAGCGCTCTGAGGAGGGTCTCGGACATATCACATTCAATGCACAGTATGGTATCTCTGAGTTTGCCAACTTTAAGCCTTACGGTGACCTCATGACGGGTGATGAGCTGCTAGAGCATCAAGCTAAATATGAGTACCTGAAGCCTTATAACTTCGGATCTCGTACGTACACAAAGGCAGATCTACTCAATGAGCTCACAAAGAAGGCTCATTACAAGATCGAGCGTAAGGCTTGGGGCTTTAATCCTCCCGCAGATGTAGAGTTCTACGATCCAGCTGACTATAACTTCGACTGGCTCCGGTTCTTCATGGGCAAGAAGGCTCCTACGTATCAGGCTGACCTCTCTATGAGTGGTGGTAGCAATCGTACGCAGTATTATATCTCTATGGGTACACTCTCTCAGGAGGGTATCACGCGTGGTCGCAACGGCTTCAAGCGTTACAACGGACGTGTCAGTGTAGACTCTCGTGTTAAGGACTGGCTCAAGGTGGGTGCTAATGTTTTTGGCGCATACACCGACCAGGTGTCAGCTGGATTTGAGGGTGGTGCTTACACAGATGCTGGTACCTTTGGTGCAGCTATCAAGCCTCGCTATATGTCTCCATACGATGCTGACGGTAATTTGAGAAAGTACTATGTGTCTATATTTGGTATGGAGGTCTTCCCAGACTTTACCGAGAAGTATCAGCCACATAACTACAATACCTATCAGGCTAGTGTAGCTTCTTACGCTGAGTTTACACCTATCAAGGGACTTATCCTCAAGACTCAGGCAGGTCTCGACCTAACTTATGGTACAGAGACTGTGTTCTACAAGCCTGGACGTTACTGGGTACTAGTTGACAAGCGTGGTAGCCGTCTAGAGGGCCGCTCGCTAGACAACAACTTCACTTGGACCAATACAGGTGAGTATCGCTTCTCTTTTGCTGACAAGCATAAGATGACCGTCCTCCTAGGACAGGAGTGGGTACAGTATCGCTACGATGGTATCTCTGCCATTGCTACTGGTATCGAGGATGCAGAGCTAGGACTGCTCTCTCAGGGTAGCTCTAATGCTAGTGACCTTGTTGCTCCCTCTCAGTCTAAGGGTGGGTACTCTTACCTATCATTCTTCGGACGTGTCAACTACTCATTCGATAACTACCTACACGTAGATCTATCACTGCGTAGTGATGCTTCTTCTCGCTTTGGTGCTAAGAATCGTCAGGGACTTTTCTACTCAGTAGGTGCTACCTATGATATCTATCGTGCACATCTAGACCACGTCAAGTGGATCAACACACTACGTCTACGTGCCAGCTGGGGTACTACGGGTAACTCCTCTATCCCTGCTCTCGCCTACATGGCTCGCTACGGACAGCTCCAGTACTCAGAGGGTCTAGGTCTCTATACCTCAACAATTGGTAATCCTGACCTCGGATGGGAGACACAGTCTAACCTTAACGTCGGTGTCGACTTTGACGCTTTTGACAACCGTCTGCACTCTGTCCTCAACATCTATCACCGTATCACAGATGATATGTTGATGTTCGTTCCGAAGCCCTATGCTACTGGTTTCTCTGGCCGCTATGAGAATGTCGGCTCACTAACCAATACGGGAGCTGACCTCACGCTCAGCTACGACATCGTACGCACTCGTGACTGGAACGTATATGCAGCTACAACGCTCAACTACAATGTGAACCGCGTTACCAAGCTCTTCTACGATCTCCCAGAGTATAAGATGCCTTCAAAGGCTTTGATCTACAAGGTTGGTCAGCCTACTCAGTTCCTCATCGCAGAGTATGCAGGTGTCAATCCTGAGACTGGTAAGCAGCAGTGGTATGTACCCGATGCTGATGGTAATCTAACCTCTGAGGTTACTGAGTACTATGATGAGGCTGCTCTACTCCGCGCTAGTGGTAAGAATCTTTATGCCCCATTTACAGGAGGTGTATCCTTTGGCGCTAGCTGGAAGGGTCTAGCTCTTGATGTAGACTGGTCATTCAACGTTGGTAAGTACGTTATCAACAACGACCGTTACTTCACAGAGAATATGACCAAGAATATAGGCTTCTTAGCGATGAACAAGAGCCGCAAGTTGCTGAATGCTTGGACTGAAGATAATAGGGATACCGATATACCTAAGTTCGGTGAGGAGATGCAGTTCGATAGCCGTCTGCTGGAGAACGCTTCATTCCTACGTCTGAAGAACCTACGCCTCTCATACACCCTGCCTAGCGCATGGTTTGAGAAGATTGGCGTAATCTCTGGCGCACGCGTCTATGTAACGGGTCGTAACCTGCTGACCTTTACTCAATTCTCTGGGTATGATCCAGAGGCCGTTGGCAACATGAGTATGAACCAATATCCTAACACACGTCAGTATGTTGGTGGTCTACAGATTACTTTCTAATAGTGTCGAACCCTCTATACTTATAGCACAGAAATTATGAAAAGATATATCAAGACTATAGGGTTGCTAATCCTATCGTTAGTGGCATTCTCCGCTTGTCAGGTCGGCTTTGTACCCGAGGGCGTTAAGGAGCAGAAGCCCCTAGAGAACTTCCAGGAGGCTAAGTGGCTCCGGGAGAGTCTCTACTCGACCTTGGTTGGAGCTGAGTCTCCAAGCAACCTATTCCTAGGAGATATGCAGGCAGATCTATTTCACCTCACAGCTAGTGATGGAAATACATACTTCCCATTTTACTCTTGGAATAAGGCAAACCTCTCCAGCAATGATATGATCGCTGGATACTTTGGATCCTTTGCAACGATTATCAAGGACGCCAACTACTTCATCATGAGAGTCAATGAGATGAAGGCAAATGAAGAACTCATGGAAACTCTCAGTGATAGCGAGAAGGCGAGTCTAGACACTTATGTAGGAGAGGCGCGTGCGCTCCGTGCACTGGCTCACTACCGTCTGATGTGCCGCTTCTCTAAGCGTTACAGCGACAATGATGGCCAGGAGCCTGGCATCATCCTTATAAAGGAGTATGATCCGCTACTTCAGAACACCAGCAAGAAGAGAGCTACCCAAAAGGAGGTCTACGAGTGGTGTCTCAACGAGCTCGAGGAGGCTGCTAAGGTGATCCCTAACAAGAGTAACTACCTAAGTAGCACCGACAATCTCGAGCAGGATGGTATCCCATGCTATCTCGTAAAAGACTACTGCTACGCTGTCCGTTCTCGTATTCTGCTAGAGATGCACCGCTATCAGGATGCAGTCACGGAGGTTGATCGCTTTATCGACAACTATCCTCTAGGGGAGGCTACACCAGAGGGACTGAAGAAGCTCTGGATCACTGAAGACTCTCCTGAGATCATGATCAAGACCTATACTACTACTAAGGTAGGTCGCGTTTCTGGTATCCTGCATGGATTATGGATCTACGATCAAATCAATCCAAATACAGGTGCTCCCGTTCAGCTTGAGTTCGCATCTCCTACATGGTTCCCCAATCAGTACCTCATAGATCTATACAAAAACTCTATGGATCCTCAAGATCCCGCTGACTCTAAGAATGACCTTCGTGCAGCTGTTTGGCTAGAGGATACAGATGGACATGCAGGTACGAATGGTTGGCCTATACTCTATGGCGAGATTGATGGTGATGAGACGATTACCTTCGTCTCTAAGTTTAGAGGTAACCCACGTCTAGATACAGACCCCAAGCGCAACCTCTTCTCTTATGCACACTCCACACACCTCTTTGACATAGCAGAGGCTTGGCTTATCAAGGCTGAGGCTCAAGCTTGGGGTGGCGACTGGGCTGCTGCAAAGACCACACTTGAGACTTTCCGCAAGAGCCGTGGTCTAGAGGGTGAGCTCAAGGCTAGCAACCAGCAGGAGATGATGGAGACCATCAAGAATGAGCGCACTCGTGAGCTCGTTGGTATGGGTACCCGTATGAACGACCTCAAGCGCTGGGGTGATCCTATGGATCGTACCAATAAGCCTCTTCAGGAGGCTCTTACCAAGGGTGAGTCTGCGACAACTGTAACGAAGTCTTACCTAGACCTCAAGAAGGACGCTTCAGATGTTATGTTCTACTGGGAGTTCCCACTTCAGGATCGTTTCGCAAACCCAGACCTTGAGGAGAACTGGAAGTAAGAGTCTATCCATCGCTCCTAGAGCATACAGCTTTAGGAGTCGATAGGTAGCGGGAGAGTTCGAAATCGATCCTCCCATCAACTAAATAGTAGAGAGACGTGCATGCCACTAGGGCAGATGCACGTCTCTCTTGCTTTTTTTTATAGGGTCGCTTAGGCTTCGAGACGAGACTCTTATCAGATGGCCGAATACTTACCTGGCAAATTCCAAATCTCTCCGGAGGAAATGAAAAATCTCCACGTAAGAAAGAAATAATACTTCGGAGCTATCAACTGAAACTTCGGAACTATCAGATGATACTTCGGAAGAAATGATTCTTTCCTCCGTGGGGAATAAAAAATAGCTCCCGAAGGATTTGAAATTTTCCACGTGGCTATTCTGCTCGAATTGCTAGAATCTGATCCATCAGCCTAGATTCTTTGCTTCATGGCCCTTTTGTCAAGTGATGACTTTTTTGTAACTTGCACCCGATAACGATAACGAATCTCCCTACTACTAAATCATCTAAATCTCAAGATAAGACTTATGACATCAAAACTGAATGCCTTCAATAGACTCTTACTGGTTGGAGCTATCATGGCTCTGGCCGCTCTTTCGGGATCTGCCCAGCAGTCGTTTGGAGGAACTCCTCTAGCTATCGATGCTGAGCCCTCTCTACGCTCATCTGAGCAAGAGAAGCATTTTGTATCTATAGCCTTCAACCCCGCAGACCTAGAGGTGCGGGATGCGTGGTCGGCTCCACGCGACGGCCGTCCTCTTGCTGTAGGTCAGTTGGTCCCCTATCAGGTTGACTTTGCTCAGGAGGCTGTGCTGGTACAGTCTCAGGGTGATACGCAGGTCTATCGCTTGACCATCGCACTGGAAGGCACACCCGTAGGTATAGGTCTCTACTATGACGACTTTTATATCCCTCAGGGTGGACGACTCTATATCTATACTCCTGGAGGGCGTCAGGTCCTAGGCGCCTATACATATGATACGCATAGTGAGCATGGACGCTTTGCGACAGAGCCACTAGCGGGTCGTGAGCTGATCCTAGACTATGAGGCTCCTGCAGGTGTCGAGCTGCCATCCATTCAGATCAGTAGTGTAGGCTACTTCTACCGCCCTGTACTACAAGCTGCTTATGGACAGGACTTTCTAGAGAAATTCCAAGCAAATGAGGAGATGTCAGACCCAGGCATGAAGAGTTTCTGTCAAATCAATGCTAACTGCCCTGAAGGTGACAACTACCAAAATGAGAAAGCTAGCTCTGTAGCCATGCTAATCGCTAAAACTACAGGTGTCGTGGGTATGTGCTCGGGTAACTTGATCAATAACGTCGAGGGCGACCTCACTCCATTTATCATCTCTGCTGCTCACTGTGCAGGATCTAAGAAGACGTTTGACATTCCTAACTACGATCTAGACACTTGGATCTTTGGCTTTCACTATGAGAAGCCTCGCTGCTCTAGTGGGGACTATGCGACAACTACGCTACGCTCTATGGTGGGAGCTCGTATGAAGGCATTCCTACCGATAGCTGGTTACTCTGATGGGCTACTCTTGCAACTTAACAAGCCGATCCCCGCAGACTATCGAGTTTATTACTCAGGTTGGGACGCTGCTAATACAGCTTGGCAAAAGGGTGCAGGTCTTCATCACCCAGCAGGTGATGCGCTAAAGGTCTCGATCTTCGACGGTAAAGTCGTAATTGGTAAGTGGAATGGGCAGCAGAAGGGTGGCGAAGGTGATCACCTTAACTTCCACTTTGTCAAGGGGAATACTGAGGGTGGCTCATCTGGCTCACCACTCTTTAATGAGGATGGAAGACAGATCGGTACGCTCTCTGGAGGTCAGCAGGGTATCTGCCCCATGGATGCTAGCTATGGACGCTTTTATGCGCACTTTGATAAGTATGAGAGCGAGGGCGATAAGTTCAACATGAAGCGTTGGCTCGATCCTAACAAGACTGGTAAGACTCAAGTAGACGGCATCTGGAATGGTAACAACCAGCCACTACGAGTCGTCAAGGCGCTTAATGGATCTGTTGTGGCTAATGATCCTAACAAGGTGAAGCTCTCATGGGATGCTGTCCCCGCTCATCCACAGGGCTATAAGGTCTCCTATAAACTCTATCGAAATGGTAAGCTGATTAAGACGCTTGCTGATACGCAGTATGAAGACACCATTGATGCAACCCTGACAGAGCCTGGACAGATCAACTATAAGGTAGAGGCTTGCTACGAGATAGACGGAAAGGAGATGACGACCTCTGCTGCGCACCGATCAGTATATACGGGCGAGCTCGTAAGCCACCTCAACGCAGATGTCAAAGCTGCAACTAATGGCGGTGTGGACGTAACGTGGTCTATGCCTTACAATACACAGGTCGTATCAAAGATCTCTGATCGTGATAATATCAAGGGAAGACTCCTAAGAGCTCCTCACAACTTCACTGGAGGATTTGAGGGCCTGACGATCAAAAACATCTTTATGTTTGATATCTATCGTCTAGGACGCTCTCCTTTTGCAGGACAAAAGTTGTATGTCCATCAGATCAATGTGATTCCCGTTGCCGATACGCCACTAACTTCGTCTGGCAGCCCTGACTACAGTAAGGCTCTACGCTTTTTCATACGTCAGCGTGCGTATGGATACAATCAGATGCAGATGACTTCTTTGATTGTACCCCAGGGTGCAGCTGCTAAGAAAGAGTGGTTGTCGATCCGACTCAATAAGCCTGTCGAAATAAATGACGCCTATAACCTAGAGGTAGGCTTTACCTGTCCTTACTCAAACAAGAGTGCTGCGGTTTATGTGGATCCATCCTCTAAAGATGAACATATAGGACAGGATGGATGTCTCTTAGGCTTTGAGATCTCTGGGGATCCCTCTATGGAGTTCTTGAGGTATGGGCACTATAGTGAAAAGCGTATGGGCTATCAGGCTCTTGAGCTTGTGGTCTCCAACAATCCAAACAAGCAGGACGGAACTACCAGTAGAGCCTTTACAAGAGGTCCGCTACCCGTAGCCTTCCCAGAGGTTAAGAGCTATATCATCTACAGAGATGGTGTCAAGGTTCATGAGACCGATGCTAATACCTATACATGGACTGATGCTCAGGGTAAGAGCGACAGCAAGTACCGTGTAGAGGTGATCTACGACTATCCGAACGAGCTGCGCCCTGTCGAGCAGATCACGCAGGTCGCTCCTGAGCTTTACCCAGTTCACTTTGCAGAGACCCTACAGCTCTCTAATCCAGACGAGACGCTACGTGTACAGCTCTTTAACCTACAGGGCGTACCTGTTGCTGAGTTTAGCGGAGCAGAGCTAGCTGGTCTGCTAGATGTCTCTCGCCTCCCAGAGGGCGCTTATGTAGCTGTCGTCACGACTGCCGAGGGTACAACGACCCAAAAGCTGATCAAGTAAAGACAATCCCCAAATACTCTACTCCCGAGAGACTGTGCGATGTCACAATCTCTCGGGAGTTTGGTTTTGAGCTATTGGCTAGAGACTAGTGCCACTGGTGGAGTCCCCCCTAACTTTCTAGTCTCTAACCTCTAAACAAGCGAGCCACCCTCTCTACTAGAGAAGGTGGCTCGCTTACTTTGTGCGTAGCTGTGATCAGCTACTTGCCTTGCTTGGCGACGCGCTCTTGGTCGGCGATGAAGGCGGCGAGACCGCTATCGGTGAGCGGGTGCTTGAGCAGTCCGAGGATAGCCTTGAGCGGGCAGGTGGCTACGTCAGCACCGACGCGCATACAGTCGATGATATGCTGCGTGTGACGGATGCTAGCTGCGAGTACCTGCGTATTAAAGCCGTAGGTCTCAAAGGTCTCTACGATGTCGGCGATGAGCGAGACACCATCTGAGCTGATGTCGTCAAGACGACCCACAAAGGGAGAGACATAGGTAGCTCCAGCCTTAGCGGCTAGGACAGCCTGACCGAGGTTGAAGATGAGCGTACAATTGGTCCGTATGCCCTCCTTGGTAAGCTGGCAGATGGTCTTGATACCGTCTTCGGTGCAGGGCACCTTGACCACGATGTTCTTGTGTAGGGCAGCTAGCTCGCGAGCCTCAGGAAGCATCTTCTCGTAGGTGGTGCTGAGTACCTCGGCACTGACGTCGCCATCTACGATATTGCAGATCTTGAGGTAGTGCTCACGGCAGGCAGCATCGCCAGCGATGCCTTCCTTAGCCATCAGTGAGGGGTTGGTTGTGACGCCATCGAGGACACCGAGCGCTTCGGCTGTGCGGATATCATCGAGGTTGGCTGTATCGATAAAAAACTTCATAAAGGGGTATATGTTGAAAGATAAATTCTATTCGTGCGAACCCTCAGAGTATTTCTCAGGATTCATAAACCAGTCGGCATACATGCCGTAGTCGTGTGCCGTGCGCTTATTGAGCGACTGGCTCTGCTCGGGAGGCACATCCTTGATATACTTAGCGGGCGTGCCAGCGTACATCGTGTAGGGCGGGATGATCGTATTGGCTAGGACGACCGCCCCAGCGGCTACGATAGCACCCTCACCGACCACCGCGTTGTCCATGACGACGGCACCCATGCCGATGAGCGCATAGGCACCCACCTTGGCACCGTGCAGGATCACGTTGTGACCCAGTGAAGCATAGTCGCCCACCTCACATACGGAGCGTCCATGGAGCGTGTGGAGCGTGCAGCCGTCCTGTATATTGACATGGTCGCCAATGTGGATGCTATTGACATCACCACGTACGACAGCGTTGAACCATACGCTGCATCCTTTGCCCATCACCACATCACCGATGATGCGTGCACCCTCAGCAACGAAGGTGCCCTCCCCGAGCTGAGGCGTAAAGCCCCGCACGGGGATAAGGCTTCCTGCTGGATATTCGTATGCCATACAGATTAGAGAGGTAGGGTCTTGTTGCGTAGCCACTCAGCCTCCTCAGGGGTGAGTAGGGGAGAGAGCTCCTGGTAGACATGCTCCTGATAGTCGTTGTACCAAGCTATCTCCTTGTCTGTCAGGAGTGACTTGTCTACGAGCGCATTGTCTAGGAAGCAGAGTGTCATGGTCTCAAAACCGTAGAAGGTGCCGAACTCGGTCTGCTCCTTCTCGACCGTCAGGATCAAGTTCTCGATGCGTATACCATACTGGTCCGCACGATAGAGACCAGGCTCATTGCTGGTGAAGGTGTGCAGATGCATCGGGGTCGGGTTATTGTCCGTGCGGATGTTTTGCGGACCCTCGTGTACATTCATAAAGACACCGACACCATGTCCCGTACCGTGCCCATAGGAGAGACCTCTATCCCAGAGAGCTTTGCGGGCTAGTATGTCTAGCTGGTTGCCGCGGGTACCCTTGGGGAAGCGTGCCGTAGCGATCGCTATATGTCCCTTGAGGACTAGCGTGAAGTCTGTGCGCTGCTGGTCGGTGACAGGGCCGAGAGCGATCGTGCGGGTGATGTCTGTCGTACCATCGATGTACTGTCCACCGCTGTCTAGTAGAAGCATGCCTTCGGGCTCTAGCTTGTAGGCACTCTCAGGTGTGGCGGAGTAGTGCACGATAGCTCCATGAGCCTTGTAGCCGCAGATGACGCCAAAACTGTCACTGACGTAAAATTCTTGCTTCGCACGGAACTGCTGGAGCGTCTCGCCTGCTGAGTACTCGTCGACATGCTCGCCCTTTTTCAATGCCTGCTCGAGCCAGATGAAGAAGCGAGTCAGGGCGACACCGTCACGGTGCATAGCACGGTGGATGCCTGCGATCTCAGTCTCGTTCTTGATCGACTTGAGATGCGATATGACTGAGTCGCCTGTGATGACGGGACGATCGCCCAGCTCCTCACGGACACGCTGTGAAGTGCGCTTTGGATCGACCATCACCTTGAGGTCCTGTGGTAGTTTGCTGAGGAAGTCGTAGAAGGTGTCGTAGTCTCGAACCTCTACGCCCTCGCCATTGAGTATCTGGCGTAGCTCGGGGACCGTCTTCTCGGGCAATGCAAAGAGATAAGCCTGCTCATTGTCGATAAAGCCGAAGGCGATGCCGACAGGATTGTAAGAGACGTCGTTGCCCCTGATGTTAAAGCTCCAGCAGAGCTCATCGACCATCGTGATAGCGACCGCCTCAGCGCCATAGCTTTGGTAAGCCTCACGGATACGTTGCAGACGATCACGGGTACGCTCACCTGAGAACTTGACATCCTGTAGGTAAAACGTATTGGTCGGCACGCCTGGTCTGTCGCTCCACACCTCCTCGATGAGGTCATACTGGGAGACCAGCTTGATGCCGTGGTTCGATAGTGACTGAGCAAGCGGTGCGTACTCGGCCATAGAGTAGCAGGCACCATCGACACCAACGACGGCACCCTCGCTCAGGTGAGCAGAGAGATATTGCTCGATCGTAGGCGTGTCGGGATCGTCGCCACGCTGTAGCGTCATCTCGCTACCTTGTAGCTCGTTGGTCGCCTGCAGATAGTAGCGTGAGTCGGTCCACATGAAGGACTTGTCTAGCGTCACGAGCGCTGTACCTGCAGAGCCGGTGAAGCCGCTGATCCAGGTGCGCGACTTCCACCGCTCGGGGGTGTACTCGCTCAGATGAGCATCGCCACTAGGTATGATGTAAGCATCTATATGATGCGTGCGCATCGCTTGGCGGAGCGCCTCGATACGCTGATTGATAGGACTGTTTGTTGGCATATATATGATTGTTTGTTCTTTGAATCTATAGTTATGGGTCTAATCTGCGAGCGGTTGATGCTCTGGGCGGAGCAGGTCTAGGACTGTCTTGACAGGTGTAAAGGTGTCGCTCGGAACCTCGACGAAGATCGTATTCCAGTCGTGCATAGCTCCATTCCAAAGTCCTGGATGCTCCAGCGCTTTGAGCGGACGCCCCTCGACGCTCTTCTCACTGATGAATGCGGTCTGCGGATTGACATACTTGTGCAGGTCAAAGGGGTTGCCCTCGTAGTCTCGTATGTAGCAGCAGAGGTCGACCGGGTTGAAGTGGGTTCCCTCGCGCATCATCTCAAGTGCCTCGGGGTTGTTCTTGTCCACCTGTACGCTCTCTAGGATCTGTAGCGAGGTGGTGCCGTCCGCTTCGCGTACTAGATAGGGACCACCGCCAGGCTCGCCCTCGTTGCGTACCATACCGCAGACTCGTATGGGGCGATTGAGCTTAGCCACCAGCTTAGGTATCAGCTCCTCCTCGCTGAGTAGCTCGGCGTGCGGGATCCGTATGCACAGCGTCTCATCGAGGAAGGTCAAGATCTCCTCCGTCAGTGCCTTGCTCACCTTCGAGCGCTTGAGTTGCTGTAGATAGCCGAAGATGCGGTCACGTACTGCGAGGAGGATACCGCCGAGGAGCTTTTTGTAGAGGACTGTATTGCTCTTCAGGTGGTCGGGCGTGACGTTGTCAATGTTTTTGATGAAAACGACAGAAGCGTCCAGCCGACCAAGATTGCCAATGAGCGTGCCGTGACCTCCAGGGCGGAGAAGCAACGTGCCGTCAGCACGGCGGAAAGGCGTGCCGCGCTCTAGGTCTAGAGCGATCGTGTCAGTGCTAGACTCCTGGACACTGTAGGTCACTTGGTAGCGGCATCCGAACAGATCCTCAAAGCTCTGTATACGCCTATCCACCAGAGAGCGAAAAGCATCCAGATGCTCTGGCGATACGGTGAAGTGTAGTCGTACACGTCCGTGGATGTCCTGCGCATAGAGTGCCCCCTCGACCATGTGCTCCTCAATAGGGGTGCGCTTGGAGCCATTGGGATAGTCGTGGAAGAGGAGCATCCCCTTCGGTAGCGAGCCGTAGCTCATGCCGTGCGTGTCGAGGAGGTTGTCAATGATGGTGCCGTACTGCTCACTCTCCATCAACTTGCTCATGGTACGCCAATTGTTGCGCAGGCAGGCCTCGCTCAGCTTCTCATAGAAGGCAAACAACTCTAGATGATCCACAAACGTCTGCTGGTCGGGTGTCAACTCATCGTGCGAGATCTGCTGCTCCTTGGGTAGCCCGTAGAGCGACTTAAACATTCGACTCGCAGCTCCTGAGGCAGGGACAAACTTGATTACGTCGGCTCCTGGCTTCTGTAGGTAGTCGAGCCACAGGTCGAGGTACTGAACCATTTCGTTAGGTGCCAAGCGTATGATGCCGCGCTCGAGCTTTGCCGAGTCGACAATAACAAGGTAGGGCGTCCCCTCGACGAGTAGCTTGAGCTGTCGCTCCGCTTCGCTGTCGGAGATGCCCCGCTCAGCGAGGTAGCTGAGGTCTTCGGGGGTAAATGCTGTGGTGTCAGACATACGCTGTAAGGTGTCAGAATAATAGGTAGCTCAAAGATACGAAAAAGTAGTTAGAGGGGGTTAGAGGTTAGAAATTAGAGGCACTAATCGTATAAGTGGTACTAATGATTCTTGCTAGCAGGCGACATCCAAATGCTTACTCACGTAGGAATTTCCAAATCGCCACGTGGAAAATAAAAAATAGCCACGGAAAAAATGGAAATTTCTTCGGAGGAATCAAACGATACTTCGGAAGAATCAAATGATACTTCGGAGGAAATGATTCTTTCTTCCGTGGAAAATGAAAAATAGCCACGTGGAAATTTTGAATTTCCGACGTGGCTATGATGTGAGAGTCGTTTGATTATAATGTGTCCCTCCTTGAGGCGTGCTTGGGTCAGTTGTTGAGCATCTGCTTGAGGGCGTCGAGCTGCTTGAGGGCGTCCAGGGGCGTGAGGTTGTTGATGTCTAGCTCGTTGATCTTGGTACGGACAGCCGTGAGAACTGGGTCGTCTAGCTGGAAGATAGACATTTGCACACCGCCGCTTTGGGACGTGCTAGGGGTGGCTGACTCGGAGCCTTGGTCACTCTCGGTGCGGTAAGCCTCTAGGTGCTGGAGCACTTCGCCGGCACGCGCCACGATCCAGGTGGGCATACCAGCCAACTTCGCCACCTGTATACCGAAGCTGTGCGCTGAGCCGCCTGGGACCAGCTTGCGGAGGAAGAGCATCTCGCCATCGATCTCACGTGCCGAGACGTTGTAGCACTGCACCCGCTCGAGGTGGTCGGCTAGCTCGTTGAGCTCGTGGTAGTGCGTGGCGAAGAGCGTCTTGGCTCGTCCTTGCGTCGTGCTGTGCAGGTACTCGACGATGGCCCACGCTATGGAGACCCCATCGAAAGTACTGGTGCCACGCCCCAGCTCGTCAAAGAGGATCAAGCTGCGAGGGGTCAAGTTGTTAAGGATGCTGGCAGCCTCTTGCATCTCAACCATAAAGGTGGACTCGCCTACGGCGATATTGTCCGAAGCACCCACACGGGTGTAGACCGAGTCGACGATGCCGATGGTGGCTGAGGTGGCGGGCACGAAGCTTCCCATCTGCGCCATGATCACGATGAGCGCCGTCTGGCGGAGCAGGGCACTCTTACCGCTCATGTTAGGACCGGTGATGATCATGATCTGACAATCGATGGGGGAGAGCTGCACATCATTGGGGATGTAAGGTTGCCCCGCTGGGAGGGTTCGCTCGATGACTGGGTGGCGACCGTCGACGATCTCCAGATCGTACCCCTCGTTGAGCGTGGGGCGACAGTAGTCATATGCCTCGGCAACAGCGGCTAGCGAGGCAAGGACATCGAGCTGCGCTAAGATCTGAGCATCTTGTAGGAGTTGGTTGGCAAACTGCTGGAGCGTTCCGATGAGCTTCGCAAAGAGTTCCTGCTCTAGTGCTAGGATACGATCTTCGGCGCCGAGGATCTTCTCTTCGTACTCCTTTAGTTCTTGGGTAATGTAGCGCTCGGCACTGACGAGGGTCTGCTTGCGTATCCACTCTTCGGGTACTTGCTCCTTGTAGGTGTTGCGTACCTCGAGGTAGTAGCCGAAGACATTGTTGAAGCCTATCTTGAGACTGGCAATGCCGGTGTGCTCCGTCTCACGGGCGAGGAGGTCGTCGAGGTATTGCTTGCCCGACTTGAGCAAGCGTCGTAGCTGGTCTAGTCCTTCGCAAAAGCCCTCAGCGATGGTCTCCCCCTTGCCGATCTGCTGTGGTGCCTCGGGATTCAGTTGGAAGGTGATCTGCTGACACAATTGCGTGCAGGGATCGAGTAGCGAGCAGAGTGTCGTGAGGGTCTCCTCGCCTTCGTCTAGAGCGAGCTGGCGTATGGGGGTGATGAGTGCGATGGAGAGTCCGAGGCGGACCACTTCGCGAGGGGTGATACGTCCCATGGCGACACGCCCCACGAGGCGCTGCAGGTCGCCTATCTCCTTCATCTGGTCGGTGAGCTGGGTGCGCAGCTGAGGATTGTCCACAAGGTTTGCCACAATGCTCTGACGCTGTTGGATCGCTTGGAGCTCTTTTAGCGGGAAGGCTATCCACTGATCCAGTAGACGAGCACCCATCGGGGTGACCGTTTGATCCAGGATCTGGCGGAGCGTGGTACCGCCCGCATTCATCGGGGTGGTTAGCTCCAGACTATGTGCCGTAAAGCCGTCGATGCGCACATGTCGCTGCTCGTCGATGCGCACGATGCGGGTGATGTGACCGATCTCGGTGTGCTTCGTCATGTCTAGATAGTGCAGCACGGCGCCCGCAGCAGTGATCGCTAGCGGGAGGGTGTCGATGCCGAAGCCCTTGAGCGAGAGCGTGCCGAAGTGTTGCAGGAGACGCTCCCGGTTGTTGCTCTCGGAGAAGATCCAGTCGTCGTAGTCCGAGAGATGTCCCTCGGGCTGGAGAAGGCGCTGCAGATGGTCACGATGCTTGCGCTCGATGAGGATCTCCTTGGGGTTGTATCCTGAGATGAGCTTGGCGAGTACCTGATCGGTACACTCGGTGGCGTAAAACTCTCCCGTCGAGAGGTCGAGCAGTGCTAGGCCGTAGCGGTTCTCCCCCTTAGCTTGTGGGTAAACAGCTGCGAGGAAGTTGTTTTGCTTGCTCTGGAGGACATTGTCCGTGGTGACCACGCCGGGGGTGACGATCTCGGTGATGCCACGCTTGACCAACTTATTGGTCAGCTTCGGGTCTTCGAGCTGATCGCAGATAGCCACCCGCTTGCCCGCCCGCACCAGCTTAGGCAGGTATGTGTCGAGCGCATGGTGAGGAAAGCCCGCCAGCTCGACATGCTGCGCCGCTCCGTTGGCACGCTTGGTGAGCGTGATGCCGAGGATCTTAGACGCCTCGATAGCATCGTCGGAAAAGGTCTCGTAGAAGTCGCCCACACGAAAGAGCAAGATAGCATCGGGATGCTTCTTCTTGAACTGCATGTACTGCCGCATCATCGGGGTTTCGGCGATCTCTTTCTTAGCCACGGGATAAATAGTCTATTAGGTCGTTATAGGTCCAAAAGTACCAAAAAAAAGCATACCCCTCAATTCCGCAAATCTCACGAGTCGTCCGTTGTGTCAAAGGTTATAGTCTCGTCATTTTAACGGGGACGGACGCTCAGACCGAGCGTCCCTACATTATCCGTCACGAGCCGTGCGTCCCTACAAGTCGTTACACGTAAGATTTGTGGCAGTGGGGCTAGAGGAGTCCCTCTTGGCGGAGACGGTCACGCACTTCGCTGGCGGAGGTGTAGCGCTCGATCTGCTCGATGAGTTGACGCAGCTCGACAAGTTCGTCGCGCACCGCTTTGAGCTGGGCGATCGCCTCGGCACGCTGCTCCGCCTCTTGGGGATTGTGTCGGAGGGTTGCCTTGGCACCGTCGATCGTCAGGTTGGACTCTCGTAGCAGGTGACGGATCAGCTGCAATTCGCGTAAGTTATCCTGCGAGTACTTGAGTCGTCCCGTGCTGCTGCGACGCACCTGCACGGCAAAGGTCTCAACCCAGTAGCGCACCGTCGACTGCGTCTCTTCGAGCATCTCGGTTACCTCTCGGTGGGAGTAGTAGAGCTTCTTGCTGTCCATAGGGTCTTACGCTTTGTGGGGGGTGAGCTTCTCCTTGAGGTAGTGACCCGTGATCGAGTCGGGACAGGCGACCACCTCTTCGGGCGTGCCCGCCACCACGAGCTGTCCACCCTTGTCGCCCCCGTCGGGCCCAAGGTCGATGATGTAGTCGGCACTCTTGATCACCTCCATGTTGTGCTCGATGATCAGCACCGAGTGTCCCTGATCAATCAAGTCTCGGAAGGCGGCTAGGAGCGTAGATATGTCGTGAAAGTGTAGTCCCGTGGTCGGCTCATCGAAGACGAAGAGCGTGTGCGGCTCGTGATCGCGCCCCAGGTAGTAGGCAAGCTTGAGGCGCTGGTTCTCACCGCCTGAGAGCGTCGAGCTGTTTTGCCCCAGCTGCAGGTAGCCTAGGCCGACACGCTGCAACCCCTCGAGGAGACGAATGATCGAGGTGGTCTGGTCGGCTGGATACTTGGTGAAGAACTCAATTGCTTGGTCCACCGTCATCTCCAGCAGGTCGTAAATGTTGACACCGTGGTAGGTTACCTCGAGGATATTCTTCTGAAAGCGTTTCCCTTCGCACGCATCGCAGACTAGCGTGATGTCCGTCATAAACTGCATCGGTACCTCGACGACACCATCTCCCTTGCACACTTCGCAACGTCCACCCTCCTTATTAAAAGAGAAGAAGTAAGGCTTGTAGCCCATCTGCTTTGCCAAAGGTTGTTCGGCGTACAGTTCACGGATCGGCGTAAACGCATCTATATAGGTGACCGGGTTGGATCGCGTGCTACGCCCCACGCTGTTTTGGTCCACGTAAAGGACCTGCTCCACGAGGTCAATGTCTCCCGTCAGCATACGGCTCTGCGTCTCGCGAGGACGCGCATTGATGATGCGCTGTAGCTCCTCCACAAGGAGGTCGGAGATGAGGGTACTCTTGCCCGAACCACTCACGCCCGTGACCACCGTCATGTTAAAGAGCGGTATGTCTACGTCGAAGCCTTTCAGATTGTTCTTATGCACATGGTGCATCGTCAGCTTGCGCTGCACCGGGCGACGATGCTTGGGTACAGGTATCTCCTCGCGCCCTGTGAGATAAGCCGCCGTGTAGCCCGGCGTCTTGGGCGTTATGTCGCTCGGCTTGCCGTGGTAGATCACCTCGCCACCGAGACGACCCGCGTCAAGCCCCATGTCGATGAGGTAGTCGGCGGCACGTATCGTCAGCTCGTCATGCTCCACGACGATGACCGTGTTGCCCTGATCACGTAGCTCCTTGATGACCGCGATCAGCCGATCGGTGTCCCGGTCGTGCAGTCCGATGCTCGGCTCATCCAGTATGTACATCGAGCCGACGAGGCTGTTGCCCAGACGTGTCGCTAGGTTGATGCGCTGGCTCTCACCGCCAGAGAGCGTGTTAGAGCGTCTGTCTAGGGTCAGGTAACCGAGTCCTACGCCGTCTAGTGTGCGCAGTCGGTTGCGAATTTCCTTGAGCGGACGCTCCGCAATCTTAGCCTCCTCGGGATTCTCCAGCTCTTGGGCAAAGAAAGTCAATGCCTCACGGATCGACATCTGCCCGATCTGGTGAAAGTTCTTACCCATATAGGTAAAGAGCAGGGCATCCTCCTTGAGTCTACCGCCGTGGCAGGCGTAGCACTCGCTTTTGCCCCGATAGTGCGCCAGGCGCACACGGTTCTGGATCTTGTAAATATCCTTCTGGAGCATGGCGAAGTAGTCGTCGATGCCGTAGAGCGTTCCTTTGCCCCAGCCTCCGCCTTCATGTCCGTGCCAGAGCAGGTCACGCTGCTCTTGCGTTAGTTCAGCGTAGGGCGTGTGGATGGGGAAGTCAAATCGCTTCGCCTCGTGCATGAAAGCTTTCGCCCACTCGGAAGACTTAGCCCCACGCCAGCAATCCACGCAGCCCTCGTAGAGCGAGAGACTATCGTCGGGAATCACACGCTCGGGGTCAATGCCGAGGATCGAGCCAAAGCCTCCGCAGACGGGGCAGGCACCCGCAGGACTATTGAAGTTAAAGAGGTCTGGCGTAGGCTCCGTAAAGGTCCGCCCATCCGCCTCAAAGCGTGCACTAAAGTTGCGCCTGCCCTCGCTGCTCCACGCGCCCTCGCTATCTTGCCAGCGGAGGGCACAGGTCTCCCGCCCCTCGTAGAGCGCTATCTCGATAGAATCCCCGAGACGCGACTCGTAGCTGTCGTCGCCCGTGCGGACGGTCAGACGATCTACGATCAACTGCACTTGCTTCGCCTCACGCAGCTCCTTATTGCTCACATCTTCGATACGATAGATGGTGTCGTCGATGAGGACACGGTTGTACCCTTGCCCCTGTAGGAGCATCAGATGCTCGATGAGACGTCGCCCCTCAGGCGGATAGAGATCTGCCAAGATGTAGAGCTTGCTATCTGTCGGGATCTGGTGAGCCACCTCGACGACATCAGCAGCGGTGTGACGCTTGACCAGCTCGCCACTGATAGGCGAGTAGAGCTTGCCCACACGAGCCATCAAGACACGCAGGTAGTCATCGATCTCTGACGAGGTGCCGACGGTAGAGCGTGGGTTGCGACTGACCACCCGCTGCTCGATAGCGACGGCAGGCGGGAGGTTCTTGATCTGGTCGCACTCAGGCTTCTTCATACGCATGAGAAACTGCCGTGCGTACGACGACAGACTATCCACATAGCGGCGCTGCCCCTCAGCGTAGAGCGTGTCGAAGGCGAGCGAACTCTTGCCCGAGCCACTCACGCCCGTGATCACGACCAACTCCCCACGAGGTATGTCGAGGTCTATACCTTTGAGGTTGTTGACGCGGCAACCACGGATTATGATGTCATTGAGGGGACTCCTTTTCATAGCTACTCCTTTTATCAAAGCAAAGATACGAAATTAGAGGTTAGAGATTAGAGGTTAGAGGTTAGAAGCTAGAGGTTAGACTTTAGACCCTAGAGGCACTAGCACTCCGACTCCTCCGATCTCTAATTTCTAACCTCTAGCACCCACGAGATGCCACAGCTCACGCACCCAGAGGACGAGCGAGGAGCCTACGAAGATGATGATCCAGTCGGCGAGCTTGAGTCCCGTCACGTTGAAAAACTGCTGTATTCCTGGCACCTCGACCATCGCTATCTGACCAATGAGGATGATAGCAACGATGGTGAGCAGTCCGCGGCACCCCTTGAAGTGGAGCGCACTGCGTCCGGTCTCGAAGGCGCGCGCATTGAAGAGGTAGAAGAAGTGCGTCATCACGAAGATCGTGAAGAGGAGCGTCTGCTCGTACGCTGAGACATGACCCTTAGGACCGAGGTGCACCGTGAGTAGGTCGGTCAGCTGCGTTACATCGGTGCGCTGGAAGATATAGAGTAGCACCAGTAGCATCGCAAAGAAGAAGCTCCCCACGCCGATGATCTCACGCAGCATCGGTCTGTTGAGTATGAAAGCATTGCGGTCTCGTGGCTTCTCCTGCATCACACTCTCGGAGGGCGGTAGCGAGGCGAGCGCCATAGCCGCAAAAGTGTCCATAATCAGGTTGATCCAGAGCATCTGCGTGACAGTCAGCGGGGACTCCGTACCCATAAAGGCTCCGCAGAGAACCAGTAAGCAGGCGGTCACATTGACCGTCAACTGGAAGAGGAGGAAGCGCTGAATGTTTTGATAAAGCGAGCGTCCCCACATCACCGCCTTGCCGATGCTGCTAAAGGAGTTGTCGATGATCGTAATGTCCGAAGCCTCCTTGGCAACGCTCGTGCCATCGCCCATCGAGAGCCCGACGTGTGCCGCACGCAGAGCTGGCGCATCGTTCGTCCCGTCGCCCGTGACAGCCACCACGTGACCGCTACTTTGGAGCGCCTCTACGAGTCGCTTTTTGTCCATCGGACGCGCCCGAGAGATGATTTTCAGCTCGCTGACACGTGCTAGGAGTTCTTCGTCAGAGAGCGCTGCAAAGTCAGGTCCCGTGATGATGCTCTTTGCCCCATCTCGGTTGTCGACCCACAGACCGATCTGACGAGCTATCTCGCGTGCTGTGCCGGAGGTGTCGCCTGTGACCACCTTCACATTGATTCCCGCATCGATACACTCCTGCACCGCGGCGGGCACCTCCACGCGGACGGGGTCGGCGATGGCAACTACGCCGACGAAGCGGAGCTTGCTAGCGGTCAATTGACCAGACTCAATCACCGAGTCACCCTCCTCGACCAATTGGTAGGCGAATCCGAGCGTACGCATAGCACGCCGCTGATACTCGGCCAACTGCTGCTCCAGCTCCTCACGGCTGACGGCAGACTCAGCGCATAGGTCAAAAACGATCTCGGGCGCTCCCTTAATATAGAGTACCCGCTTGCCTTGCAAAGAGGGAGACGCAACGAGCGTCGCCATATATTTGCGCTCTGTGGAGAAGGGCACCTCGGCCACCGTCTCTGCATCTTCTCGCAAAGAGCGGTAGTCTACACCCTGACCGTGAAGCCATAGGAGCAGCGCGCCTTCGGTCGGGTTGCCCAGCACCTGTGGATTGGCGGGGTCAGAGAGGTCGAGCGAGGCAGTCGAATTAACCGCAATGCCCTCGTGGAGTAGTGCGTGCGGCGTGTCGCCATAGAGCTTCATCTCGTCGACACTCATCTGGTTTTGCGTTAGTGTACCCGTCTTGTCGGTGCAGATGACAGTCGTCGCGCCCATCGTCTCGCAGGCGTGCATCTTGCGCACTAGGTTGTTAGTTCGTAGCATGCGACGCATACTGTAGGCTAGGCTCAGGGTTACCGCCATCGGCAAGCCCTCTGGCACTGCCACGACGATGAGCGTCACAGCAATCATCAAGGTCTGTAAGATGTAGGCAAAGAAGGGTGTCGCCTGCTCTAGCGAGCCAAAGAGGTCGGTGCCATTGGCGACAAGGTAAGCGATGATACGCCCCACGACGATGAGGACTGCAATGCCGTAGCTCACCCTCGTGACCCATCGGCCTAGACCATCGAGCTGTTCGCTGAGCGGTGTTTTGACGTCATCCTCGATTTGAACCGCTTCGAACACTTTGCCCTGCTCCGTCTTGTCGCCCACGGCGAGAACTTCGCAGATGCCGTGCCCCTCCATCACCTTAGTGCCTTTCATCACTTGATTGGTAGGGTAGGTGGCGCTTTTGTCAAATTCCTCGGGATGAACGCTCTTGTTGCAGAAAGGCTCTCCCGTGAGGGTCGATTCGTCCATCTGCAGCATCGTCGCTTCGAGCAGTTGACAGTCTGCCGGCACCTCCTCGCCAGTTCCGAGGAGTACAATGTCGCCCACGACCACCTCCCGGCGTGGCATCTGCGTTACGTTGCCATTGCGAATCAGAGTCACCAGCTCATCGTCATGCACCTGATTGAGGATGGTAAACTCCTTGTCTGCCTGTAGCTCAAAGTAAAAGGCAAGCCCCGTAGCCAGTAGTATCGCTACGAAAATGCCCACCGGCTCGAAGAAGACCTCGGCACCCTCGCCCAGCCCAAAGTACTCGTAGCAGGAGATACCGATAGATAGTCCGCCAGCAATCAGCAAGATGATGATGAGCGGGTCGGTAAACTTATCCAAGAACTGCCGCCATAGCGGTGCTTTCTTAGGGGGTGTCAGGATATTTGCGCCATGCACCTTGCGGCTCTCCAGGACCTGCGCATCCGTTAGTCCTGTGTAGTGATGTCTTTCTTCCATTGGTTAGTGTGTATCTGACAAATGTACGAAAAAAGCTTCGCCTCTCAGTTAAGCCCTATTGGAAGTTTAGGAAAAGAGCTAGGGGCATGCATGGTGCCCTAATGACTCGAGCTCGATAGCCCCGTGGAAAATGCCAAATTTCCACGGGGATATTTTTTATTCTCCACGGAGGAAAGAATCATTTCTTCCGAAGTATCATCTGATAGTTCCGAAGTTTCATTTGATAGCTCCGAAGTATTATTTCTTTCCTACGTGGGGATTTTTCATTTCCTCCGGAGGTATTTGGAAATCTCCACGTGAGAATTTCCAAATTCTCAACCGAAGTCACTTCGACTCATCCGAGCGAGAGGTCCCAACGCACGAAAAAAAGCCTCGCCCCCCCTAAGCTGTGTGCTTAGAGAGGCGAGGCTTTTCGTTGTGCTCGATGAGTGTTTACTTCAGCACCTCATCAAGGAGAGCGTCATCCACGAGGAAGGGGATGGTGATGTGGTAGAGGTCGGAGTGCTCCTCGTTGAACTCGCGAGAGGTAGACAGTGCGTTCTCATTGCGAGCCCACGCACGGCGAGCTACACCGCCCATGACATCCCACGTCATAGCCTGACGGAGGATCTCGTCGACACGACGGCTACCATCGAGGACCATACCAAAGCCGCCGTTGATCGCCTTGCCGATGCCGACGCCACCGCCGTTGTGCAGAGCGACGAGGCTCATGCCACGAGCGCAGTTACCCGCAAAGCACTGGACAGCCATATCGGCCATGACGTTACTACCGTCACGTATGTTGGACGTCTCACGGAAGGGGCTATCCGTACCGCTCACATCGTGGTGGTCACGACCGATCATGATCGGGCCGACCTCGCCACGACGTACCATATCGTTGAACTTGAGGGCGATCTTCAGACGGCCCGCAGCATCCTGATAGAGGATACGCGCCTCGGTACCGACGACGAGCTGATTCTTCTCAGCGTCACGTATCCATATATAGTTGTCACGATCCTGCTCACGACGATCCGGATCGATGCACTCCATAGCAGCATGGTCGGTCTTGATCAGATCCTCATGGTCGTGGCTGAGGCATACCCAGCGGAATGGACCATAGCCGTAGTCAAAGAGCTCAGGACCCATGATGTCCTCTACGTAGCTTGGCCAGATGAAGCCATCCTTGTCGTCTACGCCATTGCGAGAGATCTCCTGGATGCCAGCATCAAAGCAAGCCTTCATAAAGGCATTACCATAGTCAAAGAAGTAAGTGCCACGAGCTACAAGCGCCTTGATAGCCTCGTAGTGACGGTGCAGACCCTTGTCTACCTCCTGGCAGAAGCGCTCTCTGTCGTGTGCAAGTAGGTCGGTGCGCTCTTCAAAGGTGAGCGACACAGGGCAGTAACCACCCTCGTAGACAGCATGACAGCTCGTCTGGTCAGAGAGTAGGTCGATATGTACATTGTGCTCGACGCAGTACTCCAGCAGGTCGACCACATTACCATGATAAGCGATAGAGCAAGGCTCACCAGCCTTCATACCCTCCTCGGCTAGCTTGAGTGCCTCGGGGATCGTCTTGGCAATATGCTTGACCCAGCCCTGATTGTAGCGAGTCATGATACGAGACATGTCCACCTCAGCCGTGATAGAGGTAGCACCAGCTATGTCGGCAGCCTTAGGCTGTGCACCACTCATGCCGCCTAGACCAGAGGAGATAAAGAGCTTGCCAGCGAGGTTGCCACCGCTTGGGATATGTAGCTGCTGACGACCAGCGTTGAGCAGCGTATTGAATGTGCCGTGTACGATACCTTGAGGACCGATGTACATCCAGCCACCAGCAGTCATCTGACCATAGTTAGCAACGCCCATCTGAGCAGCTATTTCCCAGTCCTTGATATTGTCATAGAGACCGACCATCATCGAGTTGGTGATGATGACACGAGGAGCTGAGGGGTGCGAAGCGAAGAGACCCAGCGGGTGTCCGCTCTCGATGACGAGTGTCTGATCCTGTGTGAGCTCCTCGAGATACTTGATGATGAGGCGATACTGGAGCCAGTTCTGGCACACCTGACCTGTCTCACCATAAGTGACAAGCTCATAAGGGTAGAGAGCTACGGCGTGTGAGAGGTTATTGTGGATCATCACCTGGAAGGCCTTACCCTCGATACACTTACCCTTGTAGCTATCGATAGGACCCGCCTTGAGGTCACCCTCGGGACGATAGCGATAAGCGTAGATCTTACCACGCTCCTTGAGCTCCTTGAGGAACTCGGGTGCTAGCTCAGCGTGTAGCTCTTTAGGTACATAGCGCAGCGCATTCTGTAGTGCCACACGTGTTTGTGCAGGGGTCAAGCTGTAGCCCCTATCTGGTGCTCGACGGATGCCCTCCTCAAAGGTGGGGTACTTGGGCAGTGTAGCGTCGAGTGTAAACTTACAAGTTCTCTTCATACTTACTGGTTGCGATCTTAATTTCGTGTTCCACAAAGATACTAAAAACTCGCCGATATAGTGGTGTGACGCAACCGAAATGGCGATCTTCTGGTAGGGCTAGGTCTCGTACGGGTCGATGCCAGAAGCTATAATCTAGTCGAGTAATGATGACTGAGCGGTAGTCACAAGACTCAATAAAAAAGCGAGCCGTCTAGGCTCTGAGTACTAGGCGGTTCGCTTTGAGTATGTCTTAAAGGAAAGAGTGGGGGAGAAGACAGTCGATTGCTGTCTTCAGAAAGAGGGTGCTATACACCACTCTGCGCTAGTTCGAGTAGGTGCTGCATCACCTCTTGGTGATGCGTGGAGCGTCTCGCTTGTGCGGCATCGTTTAGAGCCTGAGAGAGGGCTGTGGGGGTGAGATAAGGTAGTCGTATATCCATAGTCGTCTAGTCATGTGATGGGGAGGATGCTGCTATCAGTCCTATGGGCTAAAGCTTGCTCGATCCCCCTTACACAGACTAAACGCTTAGACGGGCGCAATATTGCGCTCTCGTACCATCTTGCGCAGATTGATCAGAGCATAGCGCATACGCCCGAGGGCTGTGCTGATGCTTACCTCGGTGCGCTCTGCTATCTCCTTAAAGGGTATGTCCTCATAGATCCTCATCTTGAGGACCTCTCGCTGTGCTTCGGGTAGATCCTCTACACAGAGTGATATCTGGTGGTACAGTGCCTCCTGATCATCGAAGAAGTCCTCAGGGAGGTCACTCGCAGGTGTCAGGTCGAGGATCTGCTGATTGGCGTCGTAGTTGGTCACGTAGAGTGTCCGCTTCTCCCGGCGGAAGTGATCCATCATCATATTATGCGTCAGGCGTAGGAGCCAAGCTTTGAACTTACCCTTGGCATGGTACTTACCCTCCTTTAGGGTACGCATCACCTTGATGAAGACCTCCTGAAAGAGATCGTCAGCGACATCACTATCGGCGATAGTCAGAAAGATATAGTTATGTATGTCAGTTTCGTACCGACGGAGGAGCTCTGCAAAAGCTCTATCACAGCCCTCACAATATTGGCAGACGAGCTCATCGTCGCTGCACGTACGGAGTGTGGTCATATAGAGAGTATCCTTTATATTTATAAAAGGTAGCTGTCTATTCTATAGGCTGTGATTACTTTGTGATTACTATTACACCGCAAAGTAACCAAATCTCCACGAGATATGCAAATCACGAGGAGCTTTAGGGTCAAAATAAAAGAAGGAGCGGGGAGCTTTAGTTCTCTCCAGTAAATATCTCTGAGGTCTCACCCGTTGCCGAGGAGACGTCTTTCATCTGGAGCGTTAGTGCGATGGTCTCAAGGATGATCTTGACATCTAGCGCAAAGGAGAGATTGTCGACATACCACACATCATACTTAAAGCGATGCTGGTAGCTCAGCTTGTTGCGGCCATTGATCTGCGCTAAGCCTGTGATCCCTGGGCGCACCTCATAGCGCCTACGCTGATTCGGCTTCATGAGCTGCAAGTACTCTGCTAGGATGGGGCGAGGACCCACGAGACTCATATCACCTCGTAGTACATTCCACAACTGCGGTAGCTCGTCGATGGAGGTCTTGCGGATAAACCGTCCCATAGCGGTCAGTCGCTCTGAATCGGGGAGCAGATTGCCCGCAGCATCTCGCTCATCAGTCATCGACTTGAACTTGTACATATTAAAGAGCCGCTCTCCTCGCCCAGGACGTGCTTGAGAAAAGAAGACTCCAGCCCCCTTGTTGGCAAAGAGCATCACCACAATCACCACAAGAAGCAGTGGAGACAGGATGATGAGTCCTAGTAGGGAGCAGATGATATCTAGAAGTCGCTTGATATAGTTACGATACATACTTGTCTATGCTACAGGGGGGAGTATGTGAGCAATTAGATTGAAGAGCCAGGGGGCGCGGTGGGCTATGCAGATGAGCGGAGCACCCTTACGACCCGCATAGCGCATGAGGAGCTTGTGGTCTCCCGACTGCTCCATACGTTGCGTGTACGCTTTGAGTTCGGAAACCTTGCCATAGCGAGTGATCATGCGTAGGCTGAGTCGATAGCTGGTGGAGGCTTTGTCTAGGTAGAAGTCTCGCAGAGCAGGAGTCTCCTCAGCATACTGCATTAAGATCAAAGATCCTTCTAGACGGGAGAAAGCGCGAAGCTGTAAAGTGTGCGAGCTATGGATAGATGAGTCTGCTCGTTGATAGTAGTAATAGGCTACGATAGGGACGAGGAGTACCTGCTTAGCAAAGGCTGTGTAGTGCCAGTAGAAGAGCGCATCCTCATGGAGCAGCCCCTCCATAAATCGAGCCTGATGCTCCTCCAGCATGGTGCGTCTCCAGAGGAAGGCCCAGATACCACCTGATAAGTTGTGCTCTGTCAAGAGCGCTCTCCCGTCGGTACACTGGAGTTGATCAAAGTCATGTACCGAGCTGTCCATCCACTCAGAGGGGACCTCCTCCTCTTCACTACGATTGCGTACGCCAAAGCAGAGCATGTCGTACGACTCCTCCGCAATGAGCGAGAGTAGGTACCCAGCTGCCACACTATCGACCCAGTCATCGGCATCGACAAACCATACGTAAGCTCCCTGAGCCATCTCTAAGCCTCTATTGCGAGCTGCGGACTGCCCTTGATTGACCTGGGTAGTGACGCTTATAGTCTGCTCTGGGTGCTGTGCCTGGTAGTTGGTTACTACCTCTAGTGTCTCATCCTGGCTCCCGTCATTGATCACGATGATCTCTAGTGCTGTCGCAGCGTTAGGGATAGCGACGAGGGAGTCTAAGCAACGAACGATCGTCTTCGCTCCATTATATATAGGTATGATGACAGAGAGAGGTAGTTCTACACTCATAGCTTTGCCTCCTTAGGGATATAGCGCGCATTGACCTCTTTGCGCTCAGCATCGCACCACCAGCCCCACTTGTTGAAGTACTTAATCATCGAGGAGATGTGGTGACATAGGAGCTTAGCATCATGATAAGAGCCTCGGCTGTGGACATGTGTGATCTTAGCCTCGGGGTGACAGATCGTCTTAGAGATCTGTCCGATGCGTCTAGAGAGATCGGTGTCCTCGACATACATGAAGAACCGCTCGTCGAAGCCCCCCACACGCTCCAGTATCTTCATGCGTGTAAACATGAAGCAACCTGACAGATAGGGCACCTCTACGGGCTCGCTATAGTCTAGCCAGTGCATCTCGTAGCGCTTGTTGATCTTATTACGTACCCACTGACTGAAAGAGAAGCGACGCAAGAGCACATCCCATGGTCTAGGTAAGAGCTTGCAGAGCTGCTGCGGACGACCATCCGGGTAGGAGACAAAAGGCGATACGAGTCCCACCTCCTCGTGTGCCTCCATGTAGGAGGTCAGGGTGTCTAGGACTGTCTCGTCAAAGCGCACATCGGGATTGATGATCACATGGTATCGTGCTCCCTGATCGTGGGCTAGGCGTATGGCTATGTTGTGTGCCTTGCCAAAGCCTAGGTTGCTCGGCTGGTGCTCATAGTAGATACGTCCACCGCCGACGGGCAGGTCTGCTAGGAAGCGTAGTGCATCTGTGGGCGAATTATCAATCAGGTAGAGCTGCTTGTCGGTCTCCACCTGTGGCTGTGAGGGCGTCCGAAAGAAGTCCTCAATAATCTGCTCCACAAAGAAGGCATTACTCTTGTAGAGTACTATAGAGCCAGTTGTTAGCACCTAGTTATTGTCTATCTATTTATGAGTTATCCAAGATACTTACGCAGGAGTTGCTGGTAGATGCGGTGGTACTGTAGTGCCATACGCTGGCGACCATACAGACGTCCCATTTCCAGAGCTTCCTGTCTATCAAACGCTACAGAGGGTGCTTTTAGTATACATTCGGCACATTGAGATACATTTCCCATGTCAAACCGTAGAGCAGCCATCTGCGGCGCGGATTCCAAAATCTCGCCAAAGATAGGCAAATTCGAGTGAATGACCACGCAACCCGATGCGACGCCCTCTATGACATTGAGCGGTAAGCCCTCAGCATGACTGGCCGTGATTAGGGCATCTGAAGCGCCTAGATAGTCCGATACACGATCGGTAAAGCCGACAAACTGCACCTGCTCACCCAAGGGCTTCGCTAGATGCTTGCAGCGTCGCTCTAGAGGACCCTTGCCGAGGATCAAGAGACGCAGGTCACTCGGTAGCTGGTGTCGTCTCTTCAGCCGGCGCAAGGCGCGTAGTATCAGCTCTGGGTCTTTGCGCTTGATGAGCCCTCCGCAATAGGTGATGATATAGCCCTGCTCGGGGAGTGCCAACTGGCGACGTAGCTCCATCTGCTCAGAGGGACTGGCGGGAGGCGTGAAGCGTGCATTGTCTATCCCATTGGGAGCAACATAGACATTGACCTTGGTGGGGAGCGACTTGCGGTAGTAGTCACGACAGACGTGCGAGACGCAGACCACCTCACGGTGACGAGACAAGGCGCGCATTAGGCGGCGACACATATAGTTACCGAGCAGACGCCCCTTGCCGTAGGTGAAGTCAAGCTTAGCGATGTTGTGCTGTGTCGTTAGCAGTATGTATCTGTGAGTCAGATAGCTAGTGACGATGTCAGGCTGGTAGGTGTGACTATGCACCAGTGTGATGTCGTAGTGCTGCAGGCACTCGTCGAGCAGCCTTGCCGCCGATCGAGGGAATAGCTCTAGTTGTCCTCGTGTGAAGCCCAGCTCGATGATTTCGCATCCCAGCGCTTGCAGTTCGTCAGCCATCGCCTCGCCCTGAGGCTCTAGAGAGCAGAGCTGTATGATGTAAGGCTTGTAGTAGCCCTCGGGTAGTCCTGCGACAATGTCTCGCACCACAAAGAGAGGTCCTTGCGGGCGGATCTGATTCACCACAAAGGCAATCGCTCTAGGCGATGTAGGCTCATTGGTTACCATAGCGTAGGGGTATAGATGTAGTCGTCATAGATCCATCGGTAGGTATGGAGGGAGCTACCAGGATCCATCACATTGTTGACCGTAAAGAGGAAGTAAAGAATCATCACGCCAGCAATAGCCAGCTGATACCAGCGATCCTTTGCCGATAGGAGGAGGTTAGGCAGTGCCACGCAGATCATGATGCCGGGATTGTACATAAAGCGCATAGCCACGCTTGACGAGAGGGTGCAGTTGTAGATCATACTACTGAAAGCGATGAGTAGGATAGCTAGATGTGTCACCCGATCACGCTCCTTATCTAGATAGAGTGACCCGATGAGTAGAAGGAGCGTCATCCCGTTTTGAACCAATATATTGACCCAGCCCTGGTGTGTATCCCACTCCTGACCAGATATGTAAAAGGCGTAGCGCTCGGGAAGCATCGGCTCCAGGACATGTCCTACTACTTTGAAAAGCGGATTGCCCACCGCGAGCGTCACCACAAGCAGAGCTGTCAAGACACGCCAGTCCCACCTTATCGACATCAGCGGTAAGAGGATAAACCATATCACCGAGGAACTGTGTACCAGACAGGAGAGAACCACCCAAAGGAAGAAGCGCCAGTAGCGCCGCTCCACATAGAGGTGAAAAGCCGCAAAGGTGATCATCAAGGCGAGGCACTGTCGCACCCCATTGAGCGTCTCCAGATAGCCCGTATTAAAGAGGACAAAGAAGAGGATCCCTAAGGGATAGGAGATGGAGAGCCGCCGTATGCCCTGAAAGAAGAGAGCGATCGTAACGGCTGAGGTGAGTATCATGAAGGATCGAAAGCTCAGCCCCACGGCACGCATCCCTAGTATTAAGCCTCGCCACAACGGCTCAAAAGCTTCAAAGGACTCGGACTTGATCCAGTTGTACCCGTTCTCATACACCTCGTAGTCCTGCCCCAGTCCGACACGCAGACCAGCGAAGCCGACCAGCAGGGTAAAGGTAAAGAGCTGGTATAGCCCCTCGAAGCGCTGATCTCTGTAGTACAGTGCTGTGAAGAGAAGCAGTAGACTTAGTAAGATGATGTAGGGGATCACAGGCCTATATACTCTTTGATACGACCTTGGTGATACTTCGTGCGCTTGTTATAAGGCGTCGCAAAGACACCCATATTCCACAGCTCTCGCAGTTGCGGCACGAGGGTCTCACGACTTGTCTCGTCTTGCACTTTATAAAGCTGCTTGGAGATGCGATCGCACACGACCGCCCAGAGACATTGCTGCTCCCAGCACACCCTTTGCTCTACCGACGCTGACGCAGCATACTGCGGGAAGGTGTGCCGGATACCAGCTATCCAATGCGTTATCTTGTGACACTCTGTCGAGGCACTCGTGATGGACTCCTTATTATAGTAGTAATAGTAGAGCGGTAGCTGCGTGATGGTGACACGTGGAGAGCGGAGCATTAGGTCGCTCCACCAGGGGAAGTCTTCAAACTTCAAACCCTCCACAAAAGGGGTCTCTACTGCTAGTTCACGACGCACCAAATGACGCCAAGCGTAGAAGTAACGGATGGAATCTGTGACGCCATCATGCCAACGATGATTCGTCGCATGTCTTGTCACCTCAGTCGTGCAGACCGCATGCACCTTACTCAGATCGTAATGATGAGACATGCTCCAGGGGATCATATCGTCATACGACTGCCCCAGCTTAGCACGCAGGAGCAACCGACGCTTGTAGATCATATCAGGCACCCACGATACGATGTCAGACCTATCACGCTCTGCTAGAGCCACTGCCAGCTCAAAGGTCTGCGGATGGATGAAGTCGTCCGAGTCCACATAGTTGACATAGTTACCCTGCGCCCAGGCTGTTCCGGCATTGCGCGCAGAGGAGAGCCCGCCATTTTCCTTCGTTAGGATACGGAAGCGACTATCACGCTCGGCATACTCTGTGAGGATGCTCGCCGACCCGTCAGGGCTGCCGTCATCGACACAGATCGCCTCCCAGTCAGACATCGTCTGCCCTAGGATGCTGTCTAGACAACGACGAAGGTACTGCTCGACATTGTAGACAGGTACGATCACTGACACCTTAGGCGTATGTGCTGCTGCGGGTTCTTCTTGTGGTAAAGACATCTCGTGGGGAATCAATGGATGAGCAAAGAGTTCTTAACCGCAAAGATACGAAATTAGAGGTTAGAAGCTAGAGATTAGAGGTTAGAAGCTAGAGGTCAAGGACTAAAGGTTGTCTCTAGTGCCTCTAAGAGCATTACTGTTTTTAATTTGATCGTTTCCTCGGTAGGAAATTCGAAATCTCCACGTGGCTATTTTTTATTTTCCCGCGAGGAAAGAAAAAATACTTCGGACTTATCATTTGATTCTTCCGAAGTTTCATTTGATTCTTCCGAAGAATTACAGCATTCCTCCGTGGAAAATATTTTTTCCCCACCTGAAGAATCGCAAATAGCTACGCGGGGGATCGTTTCTTGACATCAATACGGCTAATTTCTAGTTTGAGATAGCTTCACCCCAACGCCGTAAAATGGGAATTAACAAAAACGCAGCTCTGGGTGTAAAGACACTCAAAGCTGCGCTTTAGTATGAGAGATGTGCTCTTTGGATGGTATTCTACAGAGCAGTTAGGACTTCTGATTAGAAGTTCTTGGGTTGCTTCGTAAAGGTGATATTTGGCTGATCAAACTGCGATAGAGGGCGGAAACGCACGAAGGCCCAAATCTGCTTCTCTTCGTTGAAGTACTTACTAATAGCTTGACTCTCCTCACTATCGAACTCAAAGCCAAGCTTCTCTAACTGCTTGGTCAAGTTTTCAGATTTGTTAATGCTGAAGTTCACCGCAGTGATAATAATGGAGTGGCATTTAGGATTCCCATCTTGAAAGAAGAAGGAGACTCTATTTTTATATGCAGGATTATCTACGTTAACGTCGAGGAAAGCTGAAGAGGTTTTGGTACCACAGCCCTTTGCTTCATAGTAGCTTTTTATTTCCTCTTTTGTCTTCCCTAATCCATCTAAATAGAGATCTGGCAGGACGACAGTGCTCGGATCGATATCTTCTGCTATACGGCTAAATATGAATGTGACACTGGGGTAGGTCTTCTTTACATTGTTAGTGCGAGTGTGTACAACAACGGAGCCGATCTGAGCTTGAGTACCATTGATTTCGCGAAGCAGTAGAAAAGCTGCATCGCACTGTCCATTGCTCACCGGAGTAGTCCATTCGCGCCACCCCTTTTCCTTTAATTCTTTAGCTAGCTGAGGGAGAATCTCTTTTACAGCCTCGCCACTAGTACTAGGCTGATAGACTTCCACGATCCGCTTATTCTGTAGACGATATACAGTCTCGGAGAATTCCTTTTCGCCAGTGCTAAAGGTGAGGGTTGTAGCATCAGACTGGCTCTTGTCAAATGTGTGTCCCAATGCAGTCTCAAAAGCTACAATATCATCTGTTGACCCTTTGAAGTCGTAGTCGATAATTGGAAGTTTGTAGGAGATTGCCTCCGTCTCTTGATCTGGATTTGGAGTCGGCTTCTGGGGCTGGCAGGAAGCCGTAGCAAAGAGGACAAAAAGCAGTAGTGGAGTACTCCACGAGATTAAAGTCTTCATATGTATATGAGTTCGTTAGTTGGTTTGCTCTATTTTAAAGCACGAGACTGCTCGTGCCGTAACGTACTAGGAACCGCTGATTTGCATCTCTAAGGGTTACAGCCCCTGTATCAGCAACTGGGAATGTCACAAGCAGAGCGCCTGTGATCGAATAAACTTGTAGTTCCATGCCATCTAGACCTTCAAAACAGATCTGATCACCATTACGCCACACTTTGGCTCCGGCTACAGTAGCTTCTTCTACAGATGCGGGCTTTTCCTTTGATGAAATCTGGATGTTGTCCACTTCAACTGCAACTGAGCGACTAGCACTCGTTGCTCCTTGGTAATAGAACCCTATGAAATACTTCCCAGCTAGGGTGTCTGGAGCTTTCACCTTAATGTTTTTGAGAGCAGCATACTCTGCTTGCTGGTCATAATTGACAGTGAATAGTGGAGTCTTTATATCCATAGATCCATCAGCTAGAATACAGTAGACAGAAGCTGTAGAACTAGCAAAGAGTTCGTTTGACTTCATAACTGCAAGGTCGTAAGAGATCTCAGGCTGGTGCCCCTTGGGGTTGGTCATACAAGGGGTAATAAGAAATGATGCGCAAGTAAAATCTTCGAGCGAAGACTTTGCTGCATTCATCGTTGCCACAAAGTTAGTCTTATCAAGACTAGATGGCTGTATACTCCAATCCTCATATCCAGCTGTGATAAAGGTCTTCCATCCTTCAGGTATGCCAGCCTTAGCAAAAGACTCTTGTAGCTCTACCTTAGGATTATCTTGAGACATCCCCTCTATTGGGTTACCTCCTAATCCTCGGCCCTTAAGGTTAACAGTATGCTTAAGAGTACCGCTTGTGATAATAAGCTGAGCCGTGTGAACTCCCGGCTTAAGGTGAGTCACAGTTACAGACACTTTACCGCCATCTTTTGTTAAGTCGCCTGAAGCTGTAAACTTGACCTCATCAGCATTAGCTCCTTCGATTTTATAAGTGGGGGGCTCTGAGAGGTTGTAGCCCTTTACTGTTATTTCCTTGGCATAGCTCTCGTCATTTATCTCAGAGTCTAAGAAAGTAATATCTGATTCATTTACGATGAGTTGAGGATCTGTAGTAACCTCTCTAGGATTTAGTACCTCGACCGTTATCTCATCTAAGAAGACTCCTGTAACGGATCCAAAGAAACCTGGTTTAGTGGAGATCTGTAGTGCGCACTTTTCGCTACCAGCAGGCATCTCAAAGGTCATTGCCTGCCAGTCTTTGCTACAGTCATTGTCTATAAACTGAGTCTCTTGCTCAGCTCCTTCTGATGTTAGCTTGAAGGCAATCGGAGACATAGCACTAAAGGCTTTTACTTTGCATGAGATACGTAGCTTGTCTCCTAGGAAGTTCATTTCTTTGGTAAAAAGCGAAGCTCCATTAGCATTGTAAAAGAGGATCGCACCTCCTGCTTGATAGAGGGAGCTAGACTTAGTTAGGTCAAACTTCTCAAGAGTTTGATCTTTAATTAGGAGGGATGCATCAGGTTCTGTCGAAGTGGTATTGGAGCCTTCTGAAAAGACATCAAAGGTCTCGTGAATTACTGTGACCCACTTGTCATCTTGAGCATACCCCTTTAGGTTTGTTGTCAGCAATGCTACAAGCGTTAGCAAGACAGCATAAGACGTCGAACTACAATGTTTCATAAGACTAGAGTTTTGTTTTAGGTTATACTTGATTGATTTAGTTCCGATGAGTAATCTTTTGGACAAGGACAGAGCCATCACGTAAGCTCATGCGTACCACATAAGTTCCAGAGGATAGGTTTATATAGCTTACTTGCTCTGGAGCTATCTTGTCAAGGCACCTGCCCGTGAGATCATAGAGTGCTAACTCGGCAACATCCTCCGCTTGCGACAGATGCAGCCTTCCATGGGAGCTCCAAAGGAAGGGTTGAGTCTCGCCATGAGACACTGCCACTAGACCAGTAGGTTTTTGATCATCAATGATGGCAAAGATCCTAAACTTAGATTTGTCAGGATACTCGGTGAGAGACAAACTGTAGGTGCACTTCTCCTCACTTGTCATAAGCGTGCCGACTTCTTTGTCTCCATACATAACTTTGTACCCCACAATCTGAGGAAATGCACTAGGCATAGCACATCGTACGACTTCTTGAGGCTCTCCATTAGAGAGTGATGCAGTAACGACTGTCTCCATTGCTAGACTATGAGATAGAGTCTTGTATTCAAAAAAGTTTTTACCGTCTAGTGAAGCCACCATACTACGTCCAAAAACGCGGGGGTGATTGGTCATAGCAATGAATGGAGTTTTCGTGTTTCCTCGAAATTTCAGCCCTATAAAGATAGGATCCCTATCATTGAGGACAAAGGGTTCTTTTAGCTGGATCGTGGTAAGCACATCTACACTCTTTGAGTCCGTAATCTTTTGTGAGTACTCTCTATCTCCTTGGCGAATGTATATATATGGAATCACTGTGGAGCTGATAGGTACATATCGTATGGCTGTAATGTAGGAGTGAGCTAAAGCTGCACGATGTAATTGATCAGCTCCATACCATACTCCTGCATAGAAAAACGTCACAACAGATATATCTCCTACTCTACGTAGTTCAGCCGTATTAATCTCTGGCTCTGCAAAGGACCAAGTCTGCTCTAAGCGAGGCTTAAGCCAAACCAGCCCAGAGTCTGCATGGACTTCAGATACAGGTACCTCGATTTGACGCATTCTATTAGAAAAGTAGGCTCCTTTAGGACGGCTTTCGCCAGAGGCGTATTGTGCCACAACTGACAAATAGTGATCGCCAGACTCTTGGAAATCCAACACAAGTGGAAAGGTTGTATCAGGTGCTACCTCTTGAAGCTTTTTGTTATCTACATAGATGAGATAGCGCTGAACCTTTTCAGCAGACACTGCAGGCTTTGACCACTGAGCATGGAGTCCTTTCTGTCCCATCCAGACAAGAAGATCCTGCACCTCCGCAAGGCTTTCACCCTGTGTGTAGCGACCTGAGAGTGAGATACGATCGGATTGTTGGGGAGCCAGCCAATGTGCTAACTTCATACTCTCAAAGTGACTAGAAAGGCGTCCATAGTAGTTTGTACCCTCTAAATGAGTACAGGACGCATTGCCACCAGTCAGTGTCCCCACTAGAAGATGCTCAGAGTTAAATAGTCCCGACCCACTCGAACCCTTTTCGGTGACAGCATGTCCATGAGACGTACCTTGGTAGGCAACGTTGATGTGTGCAGAGGGTTGAGACTCTTCGTCCCATGGCTCCAACTTAGGACGGGTTGTAAAGGTTGAGATTTTAGTTGCATCACCTGATGGGTGATGTAACCCCACCCCTGACTGGGGTAAGGAAGTCGTTCTAGACCAGCCATTAAGATACAGGTTGTAGCTCGCTGGAATTGCCGATTTAAGTTGCAAAAAGAGGCCGTCGGTTCCGCCTGTGAGTGGGCTGACTGCCAGAAGCTTTGCGCCAACTAGGGATACTGCATTTAGCGTTGCGGCACTGCTGTTATCACATCCAGCCTTTTCGTAGTGAAAGTAGAAAACCCACTGATCCAAGTCTTCGGGAGTGGCCTTGTGCCCCTCCGCAGGGATAGCGCAATGAGCTGCAGTAATGAGATATGGAGTGTCATCCTCAGCTGCGTTATTAAGGAGCGTACCACTACACACTCCAATATATTCGCCTACTTTAGTTTGAATAAAAGCGATGCCATCCTTTTCATTTTGCCACGCATCTCCTTCCTCACAGTTTACATTAACCATACAAGAACCCGAGTTGTTTTCTCCTGCGAAGTCATAGCTATCGGTATAGCGTAAACTATTGCCTTGAGGTAGATGGACAATATATCCCACAGCGGATGGTTTAACAGCGGGCTTTTCACCTACAGAGGATGGTTGATACTCTAAAGTCAAGTGATCTCCTGGTAACATTTCCGTAGCATATCGTCCCTCAGAACCTTGAGGTAGCGAGGTAGACGTGTAAGCTCCTAGCACTCGATCGCTCAAGGATGGATTATAGATATACAGCTTAGCTCCTTCAGGTATGTGGAATGCATCATAGTAGAGAGATAAAGCCTTTGCGCCCACAGCTTCAATTTCCAGCACCCATATATCTGAGGAAGGATTATATTGCCAGTCTAATGTGGCGGAATCTAGGGTAATAACTTTCCCAATATAAGATGTACCCTCTTGCTGACTCTTCCAAGACAAAACAGACTCAGCATCCGTGGCACTCTCCACTATTTGGATGACTCTTGATGATGGTATGCGAGTAATGTGGAGTCCCTTAGGGGATCCTCCAAAGGCCTCTTGAGCCCCTAAGTAAGCTGGAATAAGGAAAAACAATAGCTCAAAGAGAAAAATGAACCTGCGCTGCAATAAACTACTCATTAGATAGATTGTATAGTATATGCGAAAACATCCCCCCCCCTAGTCTAGTCTGCTTTAGCTCACTGAGACTATATAGAGATAGAGCTGGTTTTCGCTAAAACGCCCCAATTCGAGACTTGAATTCTTTGTGTCGCAAATGTACAGAATATTTCACAAAGCACAGCCAGTCAACGCATGGCTGTGCAGGTATACACAGGTTAATCGAAGTTGGCTGGCTGGGGGGGCGAATTATTCGCAAAATCTTCGTACCTTTGAAGAGTTGTACGACGAAAGCTACATAAAGGCTGATTCTTACAGTGTCACGAAGAGTATGCTAGGCGGGGAATTGCTTGACTCCTCCTTACTCCGAGCGGTTCTGAAGCTATGCCCGTGCCTAGAGGGCAAGTGTGGGCTGTACGCCTCAGTGGCTATGTCGTAGCGGTGCCAAGATCTGGTGCCTCGAGCGACCAAAAACAATCTACGATAGTAAGTTCAAAATATATAAACACACAGATCTATGAAAAAATCAATCGATAAGGCAGGGCTCAAAGCTAAGCTGCACGATGGTATGTCTATCATGATCGGGGGATTTCTCGCTAATGGGACTCCTGAGCGTATTGTCGACGTGCTGGTCGAGAGTGGGGTCAAGGATCTCACGATGATCGTCAACGACACCTCTTATCCTGACCGTGGCTGTGGTCGTCTCATCGCTAATAAGCAGGTCAAGCACCTGATCGTCTCGCACATCGGAACGAACCCGATGACTGCTGAGCAGATGAACAATGGTGAGCTAGAGGTCGAGTTTAGCCCTCAGGGCACGCTCGCTGAGCGTATCCGCGTAGGTGGCTGCGGTCTCGGTGGCGTCCTAACGACTACGGGTCTGGGTACGATCATTGCTGATGGCAAAAAAGTGATCAACATCGACGGCCAGGACTACCTCCTCGAGTTGCCGCTACGTGCTGATATGGCTTTTGTCAAGGGTACTGTCGGTGACGAGACGGGTAACCTCGTTTACAAGGGTACAACACAAAACTTCCAGCCTCTGATGGCTATGGCTGCTGACTGCGTCGTCGCTGAGATTGACGAGATCGTTCCCGTAGGGCAGATCAGCCCCGAGGCAGTACACACCTCTGGCATCTTTGTAGATTACATCTTTGAGTAAGTCGCACAGAGACTCTATACAACAATCGGAGCACTGTCACAGGCGTCTCTAGGGAGGCTCTCCTGGATGGAAGCTCTGACCAATCAATCACTTTAATTATCCCCAAAACAATGGCAAATCCAAAATCAATGATCCGTCTACGTATGTCTAGTGCTGATGCGCACTATGGTGGTAATCTCGTAGATGGTGCTAAGATGCTGCAGCTCTTTGGCGATGTGGCTACTGAGCTACTTATCATACAAGATGGCGACGAGGGTCTCTTCTGCGCCTATGACAATGTCGAGTTCCTCGCTCCAGTATATGCTGGAGATTATATAGAGGCTGTCGGTGAGATCACCGAGGTCGGTAACTCATCACGCCAGATGCAGTTTGAGGCACGCAAGGTTATCGCTCCACGCACCGATATCAGTGCTTCTGCAGCAGATGTACTCGAGGAGCCTGTCGTCGTATGCCGTGCTCATGGTACCTGCGTAGTACCTAAGAAGTGCCAGCGCAAGTCTTAATCTATTTATCTCTCTAAAGCAGTAACTATCTATGGATAAACTAATCCTAACGGCAGCGATCTGCGGTGCCGAGGTAACCAAAGAGCAAAATCCCGCTGTCCCCTATACGATCGATGAGATCGTCCGCGAGGCTAAGTCCGCATATGATGCTGGAGCTGCTGTCATTCACGTACACGTCCGTGAGGACGATGGTACGCCTACGCAGTCTAAGGCACGCTTTAAGGAGGCACTAGATGCTATCTACAAGGTGATTCCTGATGTGATCATCATCCCCTCGACGGGTGGTGCGGTAGGTATGACCGCTGAGGAGCGTCTACAGCCTACAGAGCTGATGCCTGAGATGGCTACGCTAGACTGTGGTACGTGCAACTTTGGCGACGATGTCTTTGAAAACACGATCCCCATGATGCGTGCCTTCGGTAAGCGTATGATCGAGAACAAGATCAAGCCTGAGTACGAGTGCTTTGAGATGGGGCACCTAGACACCATCCTGCGTCTTGCTCAGAGAGGTGAGGTGCCTGGAGATCCTATGCAGTTTAACTTCGTGCTGGGAGTCTTCGGCTGTACCCCTGCTACGGCTGACAACCTTGCTTGGCTGGTTAAGAACATTCCCGCAGGCTCTACTTGGACAGCTACCGGCATCGGTCGTCACGAGTTTCCACTAGCAGCAGCTGCTATCGGCATGGGCGGTCACGTACGTGTCGGCTTTGAGGACAACCTATATCTCTCTAAGGGTGTCCTTGCTAAGAGCAATGGCGAGCTAGTGGCTAAGGCTGCACGCATAGCTCATGAGCTGGGTCGTGAGATCGCTAACCCAGCTGAGGCTCGTCAGATCCTTTCGCTGGCTCCTCGCCACTAAAAGGATATTGATTATCCCCCTATTTACTAATACAATCACACAATCAATCATATCAACTTTTATATGCAGAAGAAAGGAAACAAGTATGGCACGCATCGTGTCATCTCTCCTAAGGGCGTACTACCACAGCCCGCAGACAAGATCGACAACAACATGGATGAGATCTACGACAACGAGATCCTCATCGATGTACAGACGCTAAACATTGACTCAGCTAGCTTCACACAGATTGAGGAGCAGGCTGGTGGCGACAAGGCAAAGATCGCCGAGATCATGATGGGTATCGTCGAGAAGCAAGGTAAGCACCGCAACCCAGTCACAGGCTCTGGTGGTATGCTCCTCGGTACTGTCGAGAAGATAGGTGATGCCCTCAAGGGTAAAATAGACCTCAAGGAGGGCGACAAGATCGCTACTCTCGTATCTCTCTCTCTGACACCTCTACGCATCGACAAGATCAAAGATATCCGTTCTGACATCGACCAGGTCGACATCGACGGTAAGGCTATCCTCTTCGAGAGCGGTATCTATGCTAAGATCCCCAACGATCTGCCCGAAAACCTCGCACTCTCAGCTCTAGACGTAGCTGGTGCTCCTGCTCAGGTGGCTAAGCTAGTCAAGCCAGGCGACACAGTGCTGATCATCGGTGCTGGTGGTAAGAGCGGTATGCTCTGCTGCTACGAGGCTAAGAAGCGTGCTGGTGTCACGGGTAAGGTCATCGGACTATGCCACTCACAGCGTAGTACGGATCGTCTGAAGGCTCTCGGCTTCTGCGACTACGTATTCTCAGCCAATGCAACACAGCCTGTACCTGTCATGGAGGAGATCGAGAAGCTCACAGACGGCAAGATGTGTGATGTCACAATCAACAATGTCAACATCACCGATACGGAGATGACTAGTATCCTCTGTACGAAGGATGATGGTGTCGTCTACTTCTTCTCTATGGCTACGAGCTTTACCAAGGCAGCTCTCGGTGCTGAGGGTGTCGGTAAGGATGTGACGATGATCGTCGGTAACGGCTACACCAAGGGTCACGCCGAGATCACACTACAGGAGCTCCGTGAGTGCGAGGCTCTACGGAAGATCTTCACTGAGCTATACGCTTAAGTAAATGGATAAGAGATTAGAGCGCATCCAAGACGCTCTAATCTCTTACTCTTTACAAGTCGAAATTCAATCCCCTATCAATCACACACACACAATGAACGAAAGCAGAAGAAAGGAATTCTTTCCTGAAGTCTCTGACGCTGATTGGAATGATTGGCACTGGCAGGTGCGTAACCGCATCGAGACACTTGACCGGCTTAAGAAGTATATCAAGCTAACACCCGAAGAGGAGGAGGGTGTACGTGAGTCGCTCAAGACGATCCGTATGGCTATCACGCCTTACTATCTAAGCCTGATCGATCCCAATGACCCTAACGATCCTGTACGTAAGCAGTCGATCCCTACGATCAATGAGCTACACGTAAGCCCAGAGGATCAGCTAGACCCTCTGAGCGAGGATGAGGACTCACCCGTACCAGGACTGACACACCGCTATCCTGATCGTGTCCTCTTCCTAATTACCGATATGTGCTCTATGTACTGCCGTCACTGCACGCGTCGTCGCTTCGCCGGACAGAAGGATGCCGCCTCGCCTAAGGAGCGCATCGAGAAGTGTATCGAGTATATCGAGCAGACACCTGAGGTGCGTGACGTGCTCCTCTCAGGTGGTGACGCACTCATGGTCAGCGACCAGATGCTGGAGTATATCATACAGCGTCTGCGTGCTATACCTCATGTGGAGATCATCCGTATCGGATCACGTACCCCTGTCGTATGCCCACAGCGTATCACGCCTGAGCTGGTTCAGATGCTGAGCAAGTATCACCCGATATGGCTCAACACGCACTTTAACCACCCCAACGAGGTGACTCGCGAGAGCCGTGAGGCTTGCGAGCGTATGGCTAATGCTGGTATACCTCTAGGTAATCAGTCGGTGCTGCTACGTGGCATCAACGACTGCCCCTCGATCATGAAGCACCTCGTCCATGAGTTGGTCAAGATGCGCGTACGTCCATACTATATATATGTATGTGATCTCTCGCAGGGTATCTCACACTTTCGCACGCCTGTCTCCAAGGGTATCGAGATCATCGAGGCTCTACGTGGACATACGTCGGGTTATGCTGTGCCTACCTTCGTCGTAGATGCTCCAGGTGGTGGTGGCAAGACGCCTGTCATGCCAAACTATGTGATTTCTCAGTCGCCTCACCGTGTGGTGCTACGCAACTATGAGGGCGTCATCACGACCTACACAGAGCCTAGCGACTATAAGGAGGAGCCCTGTCAGTGTCCTGACTGCAAGAAGGCGCGTCACGAGGGGGTCTACGGACTACTCACAGGTGATCGCCTAGCTATGGCTCCTGAGCATCTAGACCGCAAGGAGCGTAGCCGTAAGTGGCGCGAAGCTCACAAGGGATAAGCGTCTCACACCTTTGATTACGTAGCTCTCCTATTAGATCAAACTATCGACTGATGCCATTCATCGCAAACATAGCTCAACTCAAGAGTCTCGCTATCGTAGGGACCGCCAAGAATGTGGGTAAGACGGAAAGTCTTAACTACATACTCGGTGCGCTACGAGAGCGACACCCAGAGCTGCAGCTCGCGCTGACGTCGATAGGCATCGATGGAGAGCTACGTGATCAGGTGACACAGACGGACAAACCAGAGATAACCCTGCACAACGGGATGCGCTTTGTGACGGCTGAGAACTTCTTTCGCAAGAAGCTCCTACCGGCCGAGATTTTTGACATTGATCGCATCTACTCCTCCTCGATCGGACGGCTTATCTATGCACGAGCACGAGGCATCGGCAAGACGCTCATAGCGGGTCCCCCCTCGACGGGAGGTCTGCGCCGTGTAGTCGCCCGGATGAGTCAGGAGGGGGTTGATCTGACACTCATCGATGGAGCACTCTCACGACTCTCGCTAGCATCACCCTCGGTAGCCGAGGGGATGGTACTCGCCACGGGTAGTGCTTACTCGGCTCAGCCCGAGCAGTTGATCAAGCGAATGCGTGAGTTGATGCGCCTGATACGTCTGCCACAGTTGGCCGACAGAAAGCTTGCGGAGCAGCTCGCTGAGGTGGACAAGGGCGTTCGTCTCTTAACGACTGAGGGGGCTATCGTAGATCCAGGCTTTGCCTCTGCGCTTACCCCCGACATGTGGCGTGACACAACTTGGCTCGCTGAGGGCGATATGCTCTACGTACCAGGCGTGGTCAGTGACAAGCTGCTGAATCAGTTACGGCTCATAAAGCGGCACCGGCAGCTTGTGGTCAAAGACTTTACTCGTATCTTTGCATCGGGACAAGCTGTACAGAGTTATCTAGCTACTGGCAGGGAGATAAAGACTCTATATAGTAGTAAGCTCATGGCGGTCACCTTCAACCCGCTAGCCCCCTCAGGCTATCGGCTAGATAGTGAGCGCATGTGTGAGCGTCTATTCGAAGCTCTGGGGGTACCTGTATATGATGTCAGAAGGCTATGAAAGACCTACGTAGTTGTATAGACCAAATAAGCGGACTGCGCTATGTTGTGGAGGAGATGCACTTCAACTCTTCTCCAGGACGTATGGCTATGCTGGCTACGCTCTGGAGTAGCCAGGTGGAGACTATCGAGCAGCGACTAGATGAGGTCGCCCGCTACATAGACTACCTCTCTGACCATGAGCAGCAGAAAGGCATGCAAGAGGTGGCGATACATCTCTGCGAACTGATGAATGTCTCGGGCTCTATCGAGACGATCAGACAGCCTCAGGTCATCTGTAGCGACATCGACCTCTTTGAGATCAAGCGACTCGCACTCATCGAGGAGAAGGTGCGTCGCCTCGCCGAGCAGTATCATCTAGAGATCCTACAGTGCCACACACTCACTGAGGTCGTGGATATACTAGATATCGACGGGGAGCGACTACCGAGCTTCTACATTAGCGATAGCTACAGCGCTGTGTTGCGCTCGCTACGCAAGCAGATGGAGCGCACCTCCGAGGAGACCGAGCGAGACGAGCTAGCCGTCCAATGCGCTATCGAAGAGGATCGCGTACGGAAGCGACTCACCGAGGCTTTGCACCCTTACGCTGACCAGATAGAGGAGGCTCTAGAGGCTTTGGCTCAGATAGACAAGCTCCACGCCATCGCTCAGTGGGCTTTGGCACATGGCTGTTGCCGTCCTAAGCCTATACGCTCTGGCGAGAGCACTTTGACAGACTTGATACACCCAGAGGTGGCTCATCACCTAGCTGAGAGACAGGATAGGTTCCAGCCAGTGACGATCTCTTATACAGATCAGCCTACGCTCATCACAGGAGCTAATATGGCAGGCAAGAGCGTCCTGCTCGCTTCCATAGGACTGGCGCAGTGCCTCATGCAGTTTGGCTGCTATGTGACAGCACAAGAGGCTCATCTGGTACCAGTCGATGAGGTGATCTTCTCCATCGGAGACGATCAAGATATCAAGTCGGGGCTCTCTTCCTATGGTGCTGAGATGCTACGCCTCAACCGAATTATCGAGTCGGTCAAGGAGGGTAAGCAGGTCTTAGCACTCATTGACGAGCCTGCCCGCACGACCAATCCCGAGGAGGGACACGCTCTGGTGAGTGCTCTCGTACAGCTCTTCGCTCAGTATGCTGTGCGAGCTATCATCACGACACATTATAGTGGCATCTTGGGGCGATGCCACAGATGGAGAGTACGTGGCTTCGTGGAGGAGCGTCTACGCAAGCCACTCGAGATCAACCAGCTCAATCGTTGTATCGATTACTCTCTCATAGAGGATACCCAGACCGATGCGCCTCACGAGGCTCTGCGCATAGCAGAGATACTAGGCATGGATAGGGAGCTATTAGATTTATGCGAAAAGAACTTAGCAACAAAGAATGAAGACAAGTAAAGTAGGTATAGACTTTGCCAAAGTGGACAAAGCACGCAACGCCGCCGGCACTATCGCTGAGGAGGTGCAGAGCTTTGTTGACCGCTATACGACTGTTACGGTCGAGCGCACGCTCTGTCGCTTCGTCGGGATTGACGGAGTAGACGAGCATGATGTGCCTCTGCCCAACGTCGTCGTGACACATCTCAAGGAGCAGGAGGCTCTCTCAGACGGAGTCTTCTTTTACCTTGCCAACGCAATGCTGGCTACGGGCATGGATCCACAGCAGATCGCTGAGGGGGTAGCTCGTGACGAGATCAACTTAACACACTATCCGGCGCGCAAGCCTGAGGAGATAGCTGATGTACTAGAGCCATACATCCTCAAGGGTATGCAGCGCATCGTCGAGCATAGAGAGCGCCGTGAGAACTACCTCAAGACGATCGGGGAGGGGCCTAAGCCTTACCTCTATGTGATCGTCGCTACGGGTAATATCTACGAGGATGTGATCCAGGCGCAGGCTGCAGCACGACAGGGTGCTGACATTATCGCTGTGATCCGTACTACGGGACAGAGCTTGATCGACTACGTACCCTACGGTGCTACGACCGAGGGCTTCGGTGGTACCTATGCGACACAGGAGAACTTCCGCATCATGCGCAAGGCGCTTGACGAGGTAGGCGAGGAGCGTGGCAAGTACGTACGTCTCTGTAACTACTGCTCGGGTCTCTGTATGCCAGAGATCGCTATCATGGGTGCTTTCGAGGGACTAGACGTCATGCTCAACGATGCCCTCTACGGTATCCTCTTCCGCGATATCAATATGCAGCGCACGATCATCGACCAGTACACGAGTCGTGTGATCAATGGCTTCGCCGGCGTCATCATCAATACGGGTGAGGACAACTACCTCACGACGGCTGACGCTATCGAGCAGGCACACACGGTGCTAGCGTCTGACTTCATCAATGAGCAGTTTGCCTTACGGGCTGCCCTTCCTGAGGAGCAGATGGGTCTAGGACACGCCTTCGAGATGGATCCGATGACCGAGAATGGGTTCCTCTACGAGCTGGCGCAGGCTCAGATGACGCGTGAGATCTTCCCCAAGGCTCCACTCAAGTATATGCCTCCTACGAAGTTTATGACCGGAAACATCTTCCGTGGTCACATACAGGATGCACTCTTTAATATAATAGGTATCTGGACGCATCAGGGACTACAGCTCCTCGGTATGCCGACGGAGGCTATCCACACGCCTTTTATGAGCGACCGCTTCCTCTCGATCGAGAATGCGCGCTACATCTTCAACAATATGCGCTCCATCGGTGACGAGGTTGAGTTTAAGGATGGTGGTATCATCCAGAGCCGTGCTCGTGAGGTGCTAGATAAGACGCTAGACCTCCTTGAGGAGATCAAGGGAGAGGGTCTCTTTACATCCCTCTCTAAGGGTATCTTTGCAGATATCAAGCGTCCTCTCGATGGAGGACGTGGGTTGGACGGCGTCAAGCCAAAGAGCGAGCGCTACTACAACCCGACACTAGAACTAATGAAGAACCGTAAGATACAAGGCAAGCTATGAGTGGAGGACTATATTCAATGGAGTCGAAGGACTTTGACCGTACCCTCGACCTTTCGCAAGTAAAGCCTTACGGCGACACCATGAATGATGGTAAGGTACAGCTGAGCTTCACGCTGCCTGTACCTAAAGGGGCTGAGGCCGAAGAGGCCGCTAAGCTCCTACTCAAGGAGATGGGACTACAAAACCCGATGGTTGTCTTCTCGGAAGAGCTGACCAAGGGCTTTACCTTCTTCAATTGTTATGGTAGTTGCACTCATACGGTTGACTACTCCAACATTTACGTGCCCAAGGTCGAGTCGACCACCTGGAGCATGGAGGAGACAGATGAGTTCATCCGCACCCACATCGGGCGTAAGTTGGTGGTGCTAGGAGCTAGCACGGGAACCGATGCGCACACGGTGGGTATCGATGCGATCATGAATATGAAGGGCTTCGCAGGTCACTACGGCCTAGAGCGCTATGATATGATCGATGCTTACAACCTCGGTAGTCAGGTGCCCAACGAGGAACTCATTGCCAAGGGTATCGAGATGCATGCCGATGCACTGCTCATCTCCCAGACGGTCACGCAGAAGGATGTACACATCAAGAACATGACCGAGTTCATCGAGCTCATCGAGGCTGAGGGTCTACGCGACAAGATGATCGTCATCTGTGGCGGGCCACGTATATCGCACGAGCTGGCCAAGGAACTAGGCTTTGACGCCGGCTTTGGCGCCAACACCTTTGCCGACGATGTGGCTTCGTTCATCTGTCAGGAGATCGTGCGTCGCAAAGAGGCTGCGGGTAAGTAACGCCCCCCTCGGCTCCACAAACTAAGAAGTAATATAAATCAAGGTATAATACGATATGGAACTAGACAAGAATCAAGTCAGAGAGGTTATCGCCAAGCGCGTAGCCCTAGAACTAAAGGATGGCGATGTCGTCAACCTCGGCATCGGTCTACCCACGATGGTACCCAACTATCTCAAGCCAGACGTGCATGTGATGCTACAGTCTGAGAATGGTATGATCGGTATGGGTGGTGCTCCTGCAGCAGGCCAGGAGGATCCCCTTTGGATCAATGCTGGTGGTGGTGCTATCACCGCTGTACCAGAGGCTGCCACCTTCGACAGTGCTACCTCCTTCGGTATCATCCGTGGAGGTCACGTAGATGTCAGCATCCTCGGCGCACTACAGGTCGATGAGGCTGGTGACCTAGCTAACTGGATTATCCCTGGCAAGCTCGCGCCCGGTATGGGTGGTGCTATGGATCTGCTCGTAGGTACACGCAAGGTGATCCTTGCTATGACCCACACCGCAAAGGGCAAGGCTAAGATCCTCAAGAAGTGTACTCTGCCGCTCACAGCAGCTGGTCAGGTAGACCTCATCATCACCGAGCTATGCGTCATCGAGGTGCGCAAGGGTCAGGGACTCTACGTCACAGAGATCCGTGACGGCGTCACACGTGAGGAGATAGAGGCAGCCACAGAGGCTACGCTACACTACGTGGACGATGTCAAGCCCATGCGTCAGTAGTCTTACGACACTACCCTTAGAGCCTGCCGCCTTCAGGCGACAGGCCTTATCAAGCAACAACACACTATTATAGACAATCATATTTCAAACTATGGACTTTAGTAAGACCCCACAAGAGGAGCTATTCTTGCAGATGATCAGAGAGTTTGCAGAGAAAGAGGTCAAGCCTCTCGCTGCAGAGATCGATGAGCAGGAGCGCTTCCCCATTGAGACTGTTCAGAAGATGAGCAAGCTGGGCATCATGGGTATCCCCATTCCCAAGGAGTACGGAGGCGCAGGCTCTACCGTACAGATCTACACGATGGCTGTCGAGGAGCTCAGCCGTGTCTGTGCTACCACAGGCGTTGTCGTCTCTGCTCACACATCACTATGCTGTGATCCTATCATGAGCTTTGGTACGGAAGAGCAGAAGCAGCACTATCTCCCTAAGCTAGCTTCAGGCGAGTGGATCGGTGCCTTTGGTCTCACGGAGCCCAATGCTGGTACAGACGCTTCTGCACAGCAGACCTTTGCTGTCGAGGAGGAGGAGTGCTACATACTCAATGGTAATAAGATCTTTATCACCAATGCTGAGTACGCTCACGTCTATATCATCTTTGCCATGACGGACAAGAGCAAGGGCAACAAGGGCATCTCCGCCTTTATCGTTGAGAAGGACGACCCCGGTTTTTCTGTCGGTAAGCATGAACTCAAGCTCGGTATCCGTGGCTCTGCTACGTGCGAGCTGATTATGGAGAACTGCCGCATTCCCAAGGATCGTCTACTAGGTAAGGTGGGCGGTGGCTTCAAGGTTGCTATGCACACCCTCGATGGCGGACGTATCGGTATCGCAGCTCAGGCACTCGGCATCGCTCGTGGTGCTATGGACGAAACTGTCAAGTACACCAAGGAGCGCAAGCAGTTTGGTCGCAGCATCGCTAAGTTCCAGAACACACAGTTCCAGCTAGCTGATCTGCAGACTCGTATCGACTGCGCTAGCCTGCTCGTACGTCGTGCAGCGTGGTGCAAGGACAATGGTCTCTCTTACAACCTAGAGGCAGCCGAGGCTAAGCTCTTCTGCGCTGAGACCGCTATGGATATGACGACAAAGGCTGTACAGTTCCACGGTGGCTACGGCTACACCCGTGAGTATCCTGTAGAGCGCATGATGCGTGATGCTAAGATTACCGAGATCTACGAGGGTACCAGCGAGGTACAGCGTATGGTTATCGCAGCGCACCTACTCAAGTAATGACCCCTTAGGACACTTATTAGACATATGAAGATTATAGTATGTATCAAGCAGGTACCCGATACCACTGAGATCAAGCTCGACCCCGTCAAGGGCACTCTGATCCGTGATGGCGTACCCAGCATTATGAACCCCGACGATAAGGGGGCACTCGAGCAGGCTCTGCTCCTCAAGGATCAGTATGGCGCTGAGGTCAGCGTGATCACTATGGGACCTCCCCAGGCTACCGCTATCATCCGTGAGGCATTTGCTATGGGTTGTGACAAGGGCTACCTCATTTCAGATCGTCGCTTCGGAGGTGCCGATACCCTCGCCACCAGCTATACCATCTCTCATGCACTCAAGACGCTTGACTACGATATCATCCTCGCAGGACGTCAGGCTATCGATGGAGATACAGCACAGGTAGGTCCTCAGATCGCTGAGCAGCTAGACCTGCCTCAGATCACCTACGTAGAGCATGTAGACTATGATGGTAAGAAGACACTGACCGTCATGCGCAATGTCGAGGAGGGACACGAGACCCTAGAGGTCGAGACTCCCTGTATGCTCACCTTCCTAGCATCTGCTTACGAGCCTCGCTATATGAATGTCAGCAATATCATGACCGCCTTCGACAAGGAGATCACCACGCTGACGGCTGACAGCTTCCCCGTCGAGGAGGAGCGTCTAGGACTCAAGGGCTCTCCCACGCGTGTCAAGAAGTCCTTTACCAAGGGTGCCAAGGCTATGGGCACACTCTATGAGGAGCTGACACCTGAGGAGGCTGCTGATTTGATTATCGAGAAACTTAAAGAGAAATTCATCATCTGATATGGATAAGACACAGTATAAAGGAATTCTAGTCTTCGCTGAGCAACGCGAGGGCGTCATCCAGAATGTAGCCTTTGAGCTCATCGGCAAGGCACGTGAGCTAGCCGATCAGATCAACGAGCAGGTCACCGCCATCCTATGTGGTTATCAGGTCAAGGGGCTAGCTGACCAGCTCATCCATGCAGGTGCTGATCGTGTACTAGTCGTCGATGACCCCAATCTCAAAGATTATCTCACCGAGCAGTACGCACAGGCTGTCTATCACCTCATCACCGTCTACAAGCCTGAGATCGTCCTCTTTGGTGCTACCACCATCGGGCGTGACCTAGCTCCACGTCTCTCTGCTCGTCTACGCACAGGTCTCACGGCAGACTGTACGTCACTTGAGATCGGTGAGGATCGCAACCTCATGATGACTCGTCCCGCCTTCGGTGGTAACCTTATGGCGACCATCGTCTGCGATCAGAATAGACCTCAGATGTCTACCGTACGCCCAGGCGTGATGCGTCGCAAGGCCGACGATAAGACACGCACCGGCGAGGTCGAGGAGGTCAAGGTGCCCTTTGACGAGCGTCGCTTTAAGGTACGCCTCGTCAGCAAGAAGCACGAGACCAAGAACATGGTTGACATCACCGAGGCTAGCGTACTTGTATCTGGCGGACGTGGTGTAGGTACAGACGGTGGCTTTGACAAGCTCAAGGCTCTAGCTCAGACCATCAAGGCTGAGGTATCCTCCTCACGTGCTATGGTCGATGCTGGTATCATCGGGCATGAGAGACAGGTCGGACAGACCGGCAAGACCGTACGTCCTGACATCTACTTCGCATGCGGTATCTCAGGAGCCATCCAGCACCTCGCTGGTATGGAGGAGTCAGAGTATATCATTGCCATCAACAAGGACAAGTTTGCTCCCATCTTCCAGGTAGCCGACCTCGGTATCGTAGGTGACCTGCACAAGGTACTTCCCGTCCTCACGGAGCGTCTCAAGACGCTTCAAGCTAATAAGAAGTAAACACTCCACACTGTCATGACAGACTTCCAGACCATACATTATAGTGTCAGTGCCAATGGGCAGATCGGTACCCTAACGATCGATCGCCCCGAAGCACTCAACGCACTCTCTACGCGAGTACTCAGTGAGCTAGAGGTCATCATCGACCAGATAGCTCAGGAGCGCACCCTGCGCGTCCTCGTCATCACAGGAGCCGGACGCTCCTTCATTGCGGGGGCTGACATAGCCGAGATGGCAGAGCTAACGCCCCAGGAGGCACTCGCCTTCGGTGAGCGTGGTGCTCGTGTCTTTCGCAAGGTAGAGTTGCTCTACTGCCCCGTCATAGCCGCGGTCAACGGCTTTGCACTCGGTGGTGGCTGCGAGCTATCTCTAGCGTGCGACCTACGCATCGCCAGTGACAAGGCTAAGTTTGGTCAGCCCGAAGTCGGTCTAGGCATCCCCCCAGGCTTCAGTGGCACACAGCGTCTACCCCGTCTCATCGGGGCAGGCGCCGCCAAGGAGCTCATCTACACTGCACGTGTCATCAAGGCAGACGAGGCACTCACTCTAGGACTGGTCAACCGTGTCGTAGAGCCTGACGCACTCATGCCCACCGTGACCGAGCTGGCTGAGGAGATAGCAAGCAAGTCGCCACATGCCGTAGCGATCTCTAAGCGAGCTATCAATAGGGGGCTGCAGAGTGATATAGATACAGGCATTGCCATTGAGAACGATCTCTTTAGCAACGCCTTCGCACATCCCGAGCAGCGCGAGGGTATGTCCGCTTTCCTAGAGAAGCGCAAACCACAATTCTAAAACTTACTAGAGCGTGTCGCACTCCTGTGGCACGCTCTATTTTTAACCAATAACTCTATGAATATAGTCGTATTAGGCAATGGCACCATGGGTGCAGGCATCGTGCAGACGATGGCGCAGAAGGGTCTCGCCGTCACGATGAAAGGACGTAGCAACGAGTCACTAGACCGTGCTATGCAACGTATGAACAAAGGGCTTACCCGTCTCGTTGAGAAGGGCAAGATGACCGCCGAGGACGCTGACCAGATCATCGGACGTATCACCGTCACGACTGACTACGCCGACATCGCTCAGGCTGATCTAGTCATCGAGGCTATCTCTGAGGAGATGGAGGTCAAGAAGGAGATACTTCGCGAGATCGATGGTCTCGTACAGCCCTCAGCAATCTTTGCTACAAACACCTCTTCGCTTAGCATCACCGAGCTAGCCAGCGTCACCAAGCGTCCTGAGCAGGTCATCGGTATGCACTTCTTCAATCCCGTACCTGTCATGAAGCTCGTCGAGGTCATCAGTGGTCAGTGCACCTCTGAGGAGACACTCCAGACGACCCTCACGCTCTGTGAGCAACTCGGCAAGACAGCCGTCAGAGTGAGCGAGGCTCCAGGCTTTGTAGTCAATCGTATCCTCATCCCGATGATCAACGAGGCTATCGGTGAGTATGCCGATGGCGTTGCCACCGTCGAGGAGATCGATACCGCTATGCAGCTCGGTGCTAATCACCCCATGGGACCGCTCGCACTGGGCGACTTCATCGGTCTAGACGTCTGCCTAGCCATCATGGAGGTGCTCAACAACGAGTACGCCGATCCTAAGTACCGTCCACATCCCTTGCTCCGCAAGATGGTACGTGCCGGACAGCTCGGCCGCAAGAGTGGCAAGGGCTTCTACGACTACTCTAAGAAGTAGTCAGTACCCCCTAGTGGGCGCTCTACTGCATCAAGCCCAAAGCTAAAGACCTTAAGTCACAAGAGGCGGCTAAGCGGTACGCCCTCTCATAAGAATAGCCACGTGGAAAATCTCAAATTTCCACGTGGCTATTTTTTATTTTCCACGTGGGCGTGATTCATTTCTTCCGAAGTTTCATTTGATTCCTCCGAAGTTTTATTTGATTTCTCCGAGGAATTTTTTCTTTCCTACGTGGGAAATGAAAATTCCCCACGTGGAGATTTTGGAATATCCACGTGGAAATCACTTTTCCCCGACACGGCGCCGCCTCGATATGTAATAGGCTCTAAATTATTGTAGCGACGTACATTCCACCCACTAATGCAATTTCCAACGGTGGAAACATTCTGGAGGACGTGACGTAACAACCATTGCACGAAATAGTCGTACCTTCGCAGTGTCTTTAGGTAGACAGATCTATAGAATAGACGCAAATGATACCACAATACAAGAGTAATCCACCGCAGTGGACAGAGATATACAGCCAGTCTAACCTTCCCGCAGAGCTACAATCGCTCAAGGACCTGACGATGAACTTATGGTGGTCTTGGCAACCACGCGCTATACGACTCTTTCAGTCTATCGACCCCGAGCTGTGGGCGCAAACCGATGGCAATCCTCGCTGGATGCTTCACCTCCTAGGTGCTGAGCGTATAGCGGAGCTTTGCCAGGATCACGACTTCCTCGAAGAGGTGCAGGCGCTGTACGATGAGCTGCAGGCCTATCTGCAGGAGCGTCCCGATGAGACGCGCCCCTCGGTCGCTTACTTCTGCATGGAGTACGGCATTAGCAATACGCTACACATCTACTCGGGTGGTCTAGGCATCCTCGCGGGTGACTATGTCAAGGAGGCGAGCGATAGCAACGTCCGGCTCACCGCCGTGGGGCTTCTCTACCGCTACGGCTACTTCACGCAGAGTCTCGATCCGAGTGGTAATCAGGTGGCGCACTATGTGCCGCAAAACTTTCACAACCTACCCCTCGAGCCAGTACTCAACGAGCATGGCGAGCGACTGACGCTACAACTAGAGATGGCTTCACTGCCGGTCGTTTGTCAGGTGTGGCGCGTGCCAGTAGGGCGTGTGTCGCTCTATCTGCTGGATACCGATGTGCCTGAGAATGGGGATCTAGCGAAAAGCATCACCCATAGCCTCTATGGTGGCGACTGGGAGAATCGACTCCGTCAGGAGTACCTCCTAGGTATCGGTGGTACGATGCTGCTCAAGCAGCTCGGCATCACGTGCGATGTGTACCACATGAACGAGGGGCATGCGGCCTTTATGAATGTGGAGCGACTGGTCAATCTGGTGGAGGATAGGGGCTTGCCCTTTGATGTAGCACTGGAGGTGGTACGCGCCTCTTCGCTCTATACGGTGCATACGCCTGTGCCAGCAGGGCATGACTACTTTGAGGATGCCTTGATCGATCGTTACTTCACCCCCTTCTACAGTCGTCTGGGTATCTCTCGTGATGAGTTTATCCAGCTGGGCAAGGATAGCCACGGGAGCGGCGGTAAGTTCTCCATGAGCGTCTTGGCACTACATACTTCACAGGAGACCAATGGCGTGAGTAAGCTACACGGCGATGTGTCGAAGCGTATGTTTGCCCCAGTCTGGGAGGGCTTCTTCCCTGAGGAGAGCCATGTCACTTATGTGACCAATGGGGTGCATCTGCCTACCTGGGCAGCGCCTGAGTGGCAGCAGTTCTTCGTCCGTCACTTCGGTGCGGACTACCTGAGCCATCAGTCTCAAGAGGAGATGTGGGCTAAGATCGTGAGCGTGCCGAGCGAGGAGATACGTCAGATACGCCAGCGACTCAAGATACGACTGATACAGCACATACAGCACACGATCATAGAGACCCACGGACAGATAGGGCTCCCGCCACAGCTCGCTACGGCAACACTCGACGAGCTACAGGAGCGTGCCCTCTACATAGGCTTCTCACGACGCTTCGCTACTTACAAGCGTGCTCACCTGCTCTTTGAGGATCTAGAGGCTTTGGCAAAGATTCTAGACAACGAAGAGCGTCCCGTTCGCTTTATCTTTGCGGGCAAGGCGCACCCGGCTGATGGGGGTGGGCAGGCGCTCATCAAGCGAATCATAGAGGTGAGTCGTATGCCGCAGTTTGTTGGTAAGATCATCTTCCTGCCCGACTACGATATAGAGCTTGCCAAGACGCTTATCCCTGGCGTCGATGTATGGCTCAACAACCCGACACGTCTTATGGAGGCGTCTGGTACTTCTGGCGAAAAGGCTGAGATGAACGGAGTCCTCAACCTCTCCGTGCTGGACGGCTGGTGGTACGAAGGGTACAAGGAGGGTGCCGGATGGGCGCTCTCAGCAGAGCGCACCTACACCGATCAGCATCTGCAGGATCAGCTCGATGCGATGACGATCTACCACCTCATAGAGCAGGAGATCGTACCCGTCTACTATGCCGACATGCCAGCCGGCTGCTCGGATCGCTGGGTAGACTATATCAAGCGCTCGATGCTCTACATAGCGCCACACTTTACGATGCGCCGCATGCTGGATGACTACTACGAGCGTCTCTACAATAAGCTAGCTGTACGCTCCGAACTCCTAGAGCATCAGGGCTACCAGCAGGCTCGTGATATAGTGGCTTGGAAGCAACAGGTCGCTGCCACGTGGGATACGATCACTGTGCAGGAGGCGACCTTCGAGGGGGTCATGCGAGAGCCAAATTACGACGGCCAGCGCAGTGATCCGACCTTTAGGGTGACGATCGATGCGGGTCATGTCGATGCTGATATCGTTGCCGAGCTGATTGTCACGACGCGGGACGAACGTACGGGCGAGGTGCAGTATGTGGGCAAGGATCTCTTCCACGAGGTGATGCCACGCATGGGGACGATCCGCACCTATGAGCTGACGGTGCCATCGGCTCGGCCTGGCAAGTATCAGATAGCGGTGCGTCTGCGTCCCTATCTGCTGGAGCTGCCTCATCTGATGGACTTCGCTTACGTTCGCTGGATCTCTTTCTGAGTGATGGCCATTGGCTGATGGCTAAAAGTATCGGAGGTGTCAGAGTGGTCGGACCTCTAATCTCTAACTTCTAATTTCTAACCTCTAACTTCCGAGAGGATCTTTCGGTAGAACTGTAGTACCGAAGGAGCGGTGCGTAGGTTGTACGGCTTGAGCGGCTGTGTGAGCGTCAAGCCCTCGAGCGTGCGACAGCGACTGAGTGCGACGTACCCTTGTCCTGGGGCGAAGAAACGACTCGGGTCTACTACGATCTGGTCGCACGTTTGCCCCTGCGCCTTGTGTACCGTGATGGAGTAAGCGATGATGAGTGGCAGCTGCGTGTAGGAGCCGGTCTGTCGCTCGACGATCTCCCCCTTCTCCTCGTCGTAGTCGTAGTCCACCTGTGACCAGGTGTGTGGTGTGACGATGATGGTCTCGCCATTGGGCGTCTCTACCTTGGCATAAGGCTCCGTGATGTCACCGATAGTCCCACCGACGAGCTTCGTGATGACACCCGTCGTACCGTTGACCCACTCTCCGTCGGGGTGGTTGCTCACGAGCATCACCTGAGTACCTACCTTGAGCGAAATTTCTTCGGGGACAGGGAGCGCTGAGGCGGGAATATTGCCCTTAAGTTTACCTCGGAAGGTTACCTCTTTGGCATCAAGCTGTGCGCAGCGAGACTGGTTGTACGCCTCTACATTGGCTCTGTGAGAGAAGAGTAGCACCGCATGCTGGTCGCTCTGGAGTAGCTCCTCCTGCCATTGCGGGGAGACGCGGCTGTTGAGCAGTGAGACCGTCTCCTCGCTGACACGTCCTAGACGGATCTCCTCAAGTGCAGAGACGAAGTGCTGATCGCTCTGGCGATACATGCGACGTAGGACTATGGAGATGGGTGCCAGTGCAGCGTAGGCGTGCGCCTCGAAGAAGTAAAAGCCGTCACTCTCAGGATAAGCGCGCTGCATCTCCTCCTGGTCGGAGGCTGTCGTGACAGGCGGTAGCTGGAAAGGGTCGCCCACCATAAGGAGTTGCACACCCCCAAAGGGCACCTTGCTATGTCTCACACTGCGCAGGATACGATCCATGGCGTCGAGCAGGTCGCATCGCACCATCGATATCTCGTCGATGATGATCAGGTCGAGCTGACGGATGAGCTCCCGCTTGTCCTTGCGGTAGCGGCGTGTGATGGCGGAGGTATGGTTGGGATCTGTCAGCGGTGCTAGTGGTAGCCGGAAGAAGCTGTGGATCGTCTGGCCATGAATGTTGAGCGCAGCGAGTCCCGTCGGAGCCAGCTTGACAAACTTCTTATGAGTCACCTCGCAGTAGTGCTGCAGGAAGTAGGACTTGCCGGTTCCCGCACTACCCGTCAGGAAGAGACTCATAGAGGTTTGCTCGAGGCACTGCAGGGCAGACATCTGCTCCGCATTGTTCTGATCGAAAGCTTCTGGGATAACGAGCATACCGCCACCTACTCCTCGTAAAGCGTCGGGTCCTCCAGCCCGTTTGCCACAAAAGCATCGTGGCGCTCCCGACAGGTGCCGCAGCGTCCGCAGTGGCGCTCGCCACCCTGATAGCAACTATAAGTCTTGCCGTAGGGGACCCCAAGACGAGTGCCCCGAGCTACAATCTCAGCTTTCGTGAGCTTCGTGTAGGGCGCTACCAGCTTGACCCCATTGCTGGTGCCAGCCGTGATCGCCTCTCCCATAGGCTTGACAAAGCTCTCCCGACAGTCTGGGTAGATGGCGTGATCGCCGAAGTGGTTGGCTATGAGTACCTGCTGCAAGTCTCGGCTCTCGGCCAGTCCTGCTAGGATGCTCAGCATGATGCCATTGCGAAAGGGCACCACCGTCGAGCGCATATTTTCCTCTGAATAGTCCCCCAGCTGCATTTCGCCACCCGAGAGGAGGAGGTCACTGCGAAAGTACTCCCCGATGAAGGCGAGCGGGATGATCAGGTAGGGGATCTCTAGCTCACGGCAGATAGCCTTGGCAGCGGCTAGCTCACGCGCATTGTGCTTGGAGCCGTAGTCGAAGCCCACGGCACAAGCTATCTCCTCACGATATTCGTAGAGGAGCGTCGTGCTATCCACGCCGCCTGAGAGTGCGATCAGCGAATTGCGCATTACCGCTGTCTTAGTAAGAGCGAGCGATGATGACCCGGCACTTAGAGGGGCGACCAGTCACCATACAGCGACCAGGCTCTGAGGGTATGTCGCGAGGGATGCAGCGGATCGTTGCCTTGGTCTCCTCCTTGATACGTGCCTCCGTCTCGGCTGTGCCGTCCCAGTGGCAGAGGAAGAAGCCGCCGTCCTCGATGCGCTCCTTGAACTCATCGTAGCTGTCGCAGATGTAGGTGCGATCCTTGAGTGACTGGAGTGAGCGGTTGTAAAGATTGCTCTGGATCTCCTCGAGTAGTTGCTCAATATGTGCGGAGATGCCCTCTAGCGGCATGGTCTCCTTGGTGAGCGTGTCACGACGAGCCACCTCGACGGTGCCATGCTCCAGGTCACGCATACCGAGAGCAAGCCGTACGGGGACACCCTTCATCTCATACTCAGCAAACTTCCACCCAGGCTTCTTATTGTCGTTGTCATCGATCTGAACCGATACGCCATGCTGACGTAGCTCGCTGACGATCTTGTCGGCTGTCTCGTGGATGCGTTGCAGCTCCTCCTCGCTCTTGTAGATCGGCACGATGACCACTTGGATAGGCGCAATGCGTGGCGGTAGCACCAGCCCGTTGTCATCGCTGTGTGCCATGATGAGCGCACCGACGAGACGTGTGGACACGCCCCATGAGGTAGCCCAGACGTAGTCACGATTGCCCTCTTTGTCAAGGAAGGTGACGTCAAACGCCTTGGCGAAGTTTTGTCCTAGGAAGTGCGAAGTACCAGACTGCAAAGCTTTACCATCCTGCATCATAGCCTCGATGGTGTAGGTGTCGATAGCTCCGGCGAAGCGCTCGGTCTCACTCTTGACCCCGACGATGACCGGCAGCGCCAGCATCTCACGGGCGAAGTCCTCGTAAACGCCAATCATCTTGCGAGCCTCAGCGATCGCCTCCTCTTGGGTAGCATGTGCCGTGTGACCCTCTTGCCAGAGGAACTCAGCCGTACGGAGGAAAAGACGCGTACGCATCTCCCAGCGCACCACGTTGGCCCACTGATTACAGAGTAGTGGCAGGTCGCGGTAGCTCTGGATCCAGTTCTTGTAGGTACTCCAGATGATCGTCTCACTCGTCGGACGAACGATTAGCTCCTCCTCGAGCTTAGCATTGGGGTCTACCTCTACGCCATCGCCCGCCTCGTTGGTACGCAGTCTGTAGTGCGTCACGACGGCACACTCCTTGGCAAAGCCCTCGACATGCTCCGCCTCGCGGCTGAGGTAGCTCTTAGGGATAAAGAGTGGGAAGTAAGCGTTGCTGTGTCCCGTCTCCTTAAATCGACGATCAAGGTCTTGCTGCATCTTCTCCCAGATGCCGTAGCCGTAGGGCTTGATGACCATACAGCCGCGCACGGAGGAGTTCTCAGCCAGTCCGGCCTTTACGACGATATCTTGATACCACTGTGAGTAGTTTTCGTCACGTGGTGTGAGTTCTTTGATCTCTTTTTTAGCCATGATGCTAGTCTGTCTAAATTATTTGCTAGCAAAGGTACCGCTTTTCGCTAGAATTCACAATCTGAGACGGTTGACCTCCATTCCTCAAGTCGTACGAGTAACCCTATGTAGGAATGTATGATCGGACGCAGATCGTCGGTTCGTCCGTTGTCGTACAGCTCTACGTGTAACGATTTGCTTTCTAAGTTCATATGCAAGCAAAAAGCGAAGTTTTTTTTCGATGATTTTGCTGGAAAGTCGTGACCGCTCGGCGGGGTGGGAGCCCCCACCCCGCCGAGCG